>Ga0194000_1000021_pt1 | contig 24879 bp, 32 predicted proteins | sample FLT_67_MG_FD_140346 | JGI IMG/M metagenome (GOLD analysis project Ga0194000, IMG submission 140346) | Sediment microbial communities from the Broadkill River, Lewes, Delaware, United States - FLT_6-7_MG | ecosystem: Environmental > Aquatic > Freshwater > River > Sediment | place: USA: Delaware... | reverse complement strand
GAACCAGCCACGGGTGGCCTGGTACAGAGGGTCGTTGAAGCTTGTTAGGTATCCAGCGAAGGCTGCCTGAAGCTCGGCAGCAGTCTGGACGTCCCCGCTCGGGAGCGTGAACTCCATGTCTCTGGAGTCTGCTGTAGAGTCTATGACATTGAGCGCCATCTCGCTGTCGAAGCCGACCGCCGCCTGTAGCCAGTCATAGAAGCCCAGGGCCTGGTCGAGAGTCTTCCCGCCCTGGAAGTAGGGAGCGGCCTGGATGTCAGCGTATGGCGAATAGCTCGCGTCGTACTCCATGTAAACCACATCAGGTTCGCCAGCGTTAAAGGCCGCGAAGACCTCCTTGTCCCACCCGTCTGGCTTATAGACCTCGTTCCACGGGTCCCTCGCCACTTCCCTGAAACCACTTATGCCGTATAGGCCAGGCAGGACAGTGTCGAAAGCGTCTAGCTTGCTCCCGCCCTGCTCCACCGCCAGGGCCAGCATGCTATGTACTTGACCGCCCCCGCCGGAAAAAACACTGACGATGTCGCCGTCGGACTTAATGGCGAACCCTGCGCTACCATCTTTGGTCAGAAACAACTTCATATCTTCGTACCCAGTCTCGTCTGCAGTGGTGCTGACCGGATACACATAGACAGAAGCACCAAACTTGCTGGCCCTTTTAGCCTTTTGGATGGCGGACTCAAATTGTTGAGCGCTAGCCTTCCCGCCCTCTAACTCCACCAAAGCCGCAGACGGTAGTTCTGCCGCGTCGAGCAGGCCGGCAAAGGCCCGGCTCGGTTGGTGCTCGAGCCCCTGGACTGCGCCTCCGGTAGTTGGTTTGGGCTGCGAATAGTCTGGCCCCTTCCCCCCCAGAGCCCTCGCTAGCCTTCCTGCGACGTAGATTTCTCGCGTGAGGAAAGCTCGTCGCTGCTTCGGAGTAAATCCTGCAGCTCTTCTTTCCTGATCTGAGGCAAGGCCTCCATCGTCTCGTTGTGCTGGTCTTGTGCCGATTCGATCCTCATAATCACCCTCCGCTTTCGTGATTGCCTCTTGAATAGCCTCGTCGCTGATTCCTTTGTCGCGGGCCAGGGCTGCCGCTGCGTTTGAGTAGTCCGGGGCTTCGTTGTCCGCGTACCCCTCAGAGACATCTTCGGCTCCAGACGCCTTTGCAATGTCGTACAGTCTGCGCTCTGGGTACCACAGCAAGGCCTGCAAGTCAGACATGGTGAGGCGGTCATGCCCCTGGGCCTGAAGCTCGGTTAGGGCGGCCTGCATAACCCTCCTAATGCGCTCCCTCTCAGTGCCGTTGGCAGGTGCCTCCTTCTGTCCATCCATGTACTTTTCTAAAGAGTTACTCGCCAAGCGCAGCCCTTTGCCAGCCTTGCTCTGGTTGAAGATGGCCCTCTTAGCAGGGTCGACCGACGCCTTACTGATAGCGACGGCCATCTCTTGGGGGCTGTTAACCTTCAGCCTAGCCCCGAGGGCCGCCTCAAATGCCCTGGCAGCGGCTCTGTCTTTTTTTAGCTCCTTAACCAGGGCCTTGACTTCAGCAGATTTTTTCTTGACCATGTCGGCGCGCTCGGTGATAAGCGTACCTGTCCAGCGGCCCCATGTCCTCATCAACCAGCGGTCCATCGTGAGCTGATCGAAGAGGCCGTTCAAATTGGAGAAGAAACCGTTCCCGATTTTTGGTCCCAGAATCGCTGCGCCCCGGACGATGGTCCCCGCGTTCTCGCCGGTCAATTTGAAGCCGGCCCTGCCGAGCTGACTGACCGTGAACTCAGACGACATAAAACGGGCGAGACCATCTACGCCAATCACTTCGACCAGCTCGGTGAAGAGGGCCAGGCCGTTGTTGATAGCGGTCTGGGCGTTCCCGGCCTTAACGTCGGTTGGCATCCTGCCGTGCTCTTTGAAATAACTATACGCAGCCTCGGCCAGCTCAAAATTCTTGTCGACCTTGAGGCCGTTAGAGGTGACTGCAAGAGCCCAGGTGAACGCGAGCTTGGCCCCAGGATCAGTCGCTATCTCTGGGTGCAACAAGGCCATCACGTCCAACGCCTTGGTCACGGCCAAGTCGTACCAGCCGACCGCGTTCGTGTTCGTCTTTAGCGCGTACAGGGCGTCCCTTACGGCCAACCTGGTCAGGTGGGCGTCGACTTCTGCGCCTTCGCTAGACAGGTCTATTCCAGCCTCGGCCGCCTCTGTAAGTACATCCTCCTGCAGTTTTGTCTTGACATCCCTGTTGGTTCCGAATCGCCCGCCTTTAAGCTTACGCACGACCCGGTCCAGGGCTGCTACGTCAGCAACAGATTCTGGAACCTTCTGAGGGAGGGGTGCGGGCTGGAGAAGAAGGGTAGAGCCGGCCCTCTCACTGTCCTGCCTGTCTAACTCGGCCTGATGCCTGGTATCTATCTCGTCCTGTGTGGCTTTAATTTCTGCGTCCAGAACATCTAATTCGTCGAACGCAGCATCTCTGGCTGTGTCATCTCCGGCGTCGACGGCGTCGTCAAGCTTCTCTTTGATCGGTCGGCGCTGTTCGCGCAATTCTTCTAGCCTCTTATCTAAACCTTTTATCCCGGTGGGGTCTGTCAGTATGGCAATCCTCCTTTGCAACTGTGCATGCTGTTCGCCCAGGGCGTCACGTTGCCTATATATCTCCTCCTTCGCGGCCTCGTCGTCGCCGAGAAGAACCTCCTTATTATCTCTCGCTAAGTCGTCCATCTTGGAGCGTATTTCGGCCTGCCTCTGTTCAAGCGCGGCCACTTCAGCAGCGACGTCTGCAGGCACATCCTGTTCGAGAACGTCGTCCGCCTCAAAGGCGCCTGTCGGCACGGGGCCGCCGACGATGTTCACTCCAAGGTTGGCCAGCTCCTGGGCCGGGGTGGTGCCGAGTACGTCGGCGCGCACAACTGCGTGAGCCGCCAGCGGGGCCAGCGAAGCTCTCGCTCTGGCGCGGCCCTGTCGTCCCTCGAACAGCTGCGGGGCTGCGGCCACTACCTGCTCGACCAGGCCGTCGACCTGGGCGTCGTGGGCTTCCCTGGCCTCCTTTGACAGCCGTTGGTGTCGCTTGGCCGCCTGTTGGGCTTCTGCGTCTGTGGCAGCGCTGTTGACGCTCGGGAGCGTCGGGGAGTCGGTCAGGTCATCGCCCATTCGCATGAGCACAGGGTCGGACTCTTGAGCCGCAGCCACCGCCGCCTTGCCACGGTCCAGTGCTATATGCCCACCGGACTCATAGGCCGTGGTCAGCTCTTCCGGGGTGACTCCGTACTGTCCGGCCCACTCGATGGCCTCGGCGTCACTAAGGCCAGACTCGAAGACCTTGTCGGCCTGCAGATAGACTTTGCCATCGCCGCCAGCGTCAGCGTGCGACTCGTTGACCAATGCGGCCAGCGTGTCAGGGTCACGCTCGAGCATGGCGGTCTCGCGGATCTTTTCAACCAATGCCTCGCGGCGCTTGGCGTCGCGGTTGGCCTTGAACTGCTCGACCCCGGTGCTGAAGCGTGCTCCAGCAACCTCGACCGGAGTAAAGGTCAGCTCACCAAGAGCCTCGGCGACAACGCTGAAGGGCTCGATCTCTTTGCCCATCGCTACCGTGCCCAGAGCTTCTCCGGCAGCCCCTGCGGTCGCCTGTATCGGAGCCTGCACTGCTATGTCAGCAGCCTTGCCCAGGAACTTCGAGCCCAGGACCCTCTTGGGCGCGAGGGTCAGCTTGGCTAGGCCGAACGAGGCCGCATCGAACACTGCCACAGGCAGAGCGTGAGCGGTAGCCAAAGCCTTGGCCTCGCTCACGATGGCGGGGTCGTTGAATGCCTCAGCGATGGAGTCGGAGTCATTCACGTCTACGCCAAGTTCTTCCATGATAGAAACCATGACCAGAGCGTGGTCTATCGTGTAGCTAGTCACGCCGGCCCCGGCCGGGCCTGCTAGCATGCCAGCGGCCATCGACGGGACTGACGCCGGGAGGCTCTCGGTCCCGATGGCGGCGATGGCCTCCATAGGGTCTTCGCCGATCAGAGAGAAAACATCAGCGAAGGACTTGGCCTCGGCCATGGCCTGCATCAGAGGGTCGACTGGTATTTTTTTAGCGTCGGCGCGCTGTTTGATGCCGGACCTGATGTCGTCCATCATGATGTCGTTGAGCTTCATAGCTATGAGCCGCAGCTCGGACTGGCGGTCGTGGGCGTTCGATACTATCAAGCCCTCAACCAAGGACGGCGGGACGTGGGCGTTGAAGACCGAGCCCAGGTTCTTGCCGCCGCGCTGTCGCCAGGTGTCCCATATCTTGTTCGGGTCAGTCTCGTCCTGGATTTCCTGGGAGAAGGCCAGGACATTGGCTATCTGTTCTGCCTGCTTGGATGCTCCGGCTATGTTGAGGCCGCTCAACAGATTGAGGGTGCCCTTCTCTAGGTCCTGCCCTCTGCGCTTGAACCAGTTGTATTTTTCCTTGAATTCATTGTGCTTGCCAAGGACGTCGGTGCTGGCGACTTTGTTCACTTCGATCAGCGGGTCCATATCGTCCTGGGCGATGGCCATGAACTTTTTGTCTTTGGCCTTCTCGGCCAATGTCGGGGCCTGCTTGCGGACCTTCTGGTAGTCTGGCGCGTTGGCCATGTGCTCGGCCGCTGCGGTGTCGTCACGCACGATGGCCGGGTCGACGTCTCTCAAGCGACGAGCAATACTATTGACCTTAGCAGTGGCGTCTGGGTCGACGTCGCGGACCGACTGATACGATTCCGCCAAAGGGTCAACCCCTCCGGTGCGGTATTTCTTAGGATCAAGAAAAACGCCTGTTGCTTTAGGTTTTTTTACTTCTTGCCCCTGGGGTGCATACTTGTCAGGGTCTAAAATGGTGGGCATTCCTACCTCCCTCTAGATATCTCAGCGAGCGAATCGAACCAGTCCTTCTCCGGGACCTCTCGCGGTTCATCCTTGCCGTCTCTGAAATCGACCAAGACAAACCCCGGCCTGCCAGGAGCTGCCCCCAAGTATATCACACCGTTGTTGATTCCTGAAACAGCTTCGGCCTGCGTGTAACCTCTTGCCAGCCTGCGCGCCGTGTCGCGTTGCAGCTGCGTCGGCTTCTCAGCCGGGTCGACACTCCTGAGCGGGACGTCGATGTTGGAGAACTGCTCCTGAGCTATGTCAACGCCCTCCGGGTCGGGGGTGAGGAGATGTGATTCGACAACGCCCCTGGCATTGTCGGTGATAAACTTGTGTATAGTCGTCCTGTCAGGCGGCCGTGCGTTGTCCCCCTGTTCTCGCATATGCTCCAGTATGTCTTCCATCGTTCCGAACATCACCTCTGCTCGTTTTTTGTCATTGTTGTAGGTCGAGTTGTACTCCTTTTTAAAGTACTCGTCTATGACATTATAAATGGACGGGTCGTACTGGAATCTCTCTGCGAATTCGATCAAAGATTTGCCGTCGCGGATATCTATATCCCCTGCTAGGGCTGCCTTTCGGACGTCATCGGCATCCCACTGCTGAGAGAATATTTTACTCCTCGCATCGTCCCATTTGATCAAGCGATTGAACGGGTCCAGCTGGCCGGGCTTCTCGTTGGCTGCCAGCGAGCCTATCCATCCTTTGACGACCTGCTTTTGCTGGAAGTTGATACTGTCCATGCGGTCGACGTCGGTGGTCGTGATAGCCTCCTTGTCGACAAAGATTCTGGTGTGCAGGTCGCTCATGGAGGTGAACTGCTCTGCTGTTTCCTGGCGCTTCCGGTTGGACTCTATCGTGTCGATGGTAGAGTGGGCCTGGGCTCGGACCTGCTTAAGATAGTCCTCGCCGCTGTCTTCTCGGTACCCTGATATGATGTCCTTCTGGACCGTGTACGGCTGCCCGGAGACCATCCCCACCAGGGCGTCGGTCTCTTTCTCTAGCCGCTTAGCCTCGGCCTGTTTTGTCAGGGAGCTTTTGTCTTCTGGGGTCAGGTACGGCTGCAGCCTGTCGTCGTCGATCATCTCCAGAGCCACCGACGGAGCCACTTCCATCTTGGCCACGATAGCGCTCTTGGTGGTCTGGTTGGCGTAGGCTATCTCCAGGGCGGTCGTGTCCTGTCCGCCAGCGTTGTCTTCAAAGTCAAAACCCATAGACTGGACCGTGGACACAATCGCGCCAGCGCTGTTCAAAGCCCCGGCGGCCACGTCGCTGGCCATGATCATGTTCAACTCAGAGGCGCGCTGTTCACTCAAAGCCTTGATGGTGTTCTGACGGTAGACGCCGAGCTGCTGGGCCTGGTACCGGGCGAACGTGCTGCCGTACTGGTCGCCGACGCCGTTAAGGCTCTGCACGGCGACGTCGCGGTATTTCGGCGAGATCTCGGCCGACAACTCTCCGATCCTGGTTGCCGACCAGTCCTGGTATTCCTTGTAGACGCCAGGGGTGCCGGCCTTCTCGTCCGGCAACGCGGCCTTGCCCTGGAGGTTGCCCTGCGTCTCCAAGAACCTCTCTTGCGACTCGGTGCGTAGACGTCTGGTCACGTCGGCAATCTTGACCTTTTCAGTCTTCTCTTCATGGGCTAGAGCCACATCCATGGCCGTCAGGCCAAGGTCTTTGACCGCCTCACCGACGGCGGCAAAGGGGCGTGCATCCAGGAAGCCTTCCCCGGTGGAGGCCGGGAGCTGTCTTTGGGATTCTATGGTGGCGACTCTAGGCATACTCGCCTCCTACTTGTTCAGGGTAAGCAAGGTCGAACCAGCACTGGCCACCCCGCCAGCTATGGCAGCTTGGCCCGCAGCTCGCTGGTTGGTAGCCGCAGACTCGGCCTGCCTGATGGCGGCTTGCCCGCCGGCTTTGATGATCTCGGCGTCAAGCTCGGCCTCCTGCAGGGATTCCGAGTAAACATCCTGCACGCTTCCAGACAAAAGGGAAACCCCGGCGGCTGCGTACTGCGTCTTCTGCTGGCCCAGGACCTTCTTGACTCGCTGCCAGTGCCGTTGTTCCTCGGCCGTGGATCTGTTCTTCTGATACTCGGCCTCGCGGTCGGCTACGGCCTCGTTGAACTTCGCGACCTCGCTCTGTTGGTAGGCTGAGTACGCGGTCCCGATTATGGCGACTACTGCTGCAGCTTCGGCCATCACCATACCCTCGCTAGAAGGAAGTGATCTTCGCCGGCAGGCCCGTAACTCTCGAGCAATCCTTCGAGCTTGAATCCAAGCCAGATCAACCACTTCATGTTCATGCTGTTGTCAGCCCTGACGGTGGCGTCGAAACGCCTCAGTCCCAAGATGTCGCGGATGTACCCCATGCCGCGCCTGGAGGCCCTCAAGAAACTGACAGGGCTTTTGTCTACCTTATTGGTTACCATACCCCAACAAGAAGCGCAACCCTCCCATCTCTTGGCGGCCCCGAACACTGCTACTGGGTCGCCGTTGTGGTCCATAAACGTGAGGATGACGGAGTTCGACAAGGCCTGTTCAATCTGACCCCTGAAGGTGTCATAACCCAGGGCCTGGATGGCGTCGACGTGCTCCTGCCTGAGGTGCGGGAGTATGGCGTCCATGTGCTCGATTTGGAACCTGGCTAGCATCATCTCTGGGTCGTCCTGTATTCAATGACTACCGCGTTGATGGTCAGCGGCAGCGGGAGATCTTGCCGGATGTAAAAGCGCTGATCTGTGGCGTGAGTCTTCGAGATTTTCAGGCCCTTCTCGCCGCTGAATGGTTCCGGTGGCTGGCCGTAGACCAAGTCCTCGTTCCATATAAATTCGTCCAGGCTGTCTTCGTCTGGCCCGGCCTTGCCGCCGTAAGAGTCGGTGACCTTCGCCACTATCTGGGTCGCGGTCTTTGTCCGGCCCATAGAAGTCCCATCTTCTAACGATGCGTTTTCGATGGGCAAGCTCTCCAGGTTCGACACGAAGCCAAGCCCGACCTGTGCCTTCTCGACCGCATGGTCAAGCTCGACCTGGCCGCCGCTCACCGTCTTGCCGACCACAACCATACCGTCGGCCAAGATGTCGACGGCCTCGCCTTCGAGATGGTCGAGCCCTGTGATGGTCGTGGTGGAGGCCCCGTCGTAACTGATGCCGGCGTCGACGAAGTATGTGTCCTCCATAGTAGTGCCGTTCCACTCGTCCTCCAGGTACTCTATGTATCTTACCTGGTTGCCGTCTACGGTGCGCTGGACCACGAAGTATGGGGTGTCGCGGTGCCCCTCCGGGACTGTGCAGACGCTCTCGAAAGTGCCGTCGGTGGTGTGGCGGTGCCACCCCAGGACGCCCTCTTCCCTCATGTAGGTCAGGCCCAGCAGGACCCCGTCATCCCTCACCGCCCAAGCGATGGACGCTCTGGAGCTGTAGTCCAGGTCCACGACGGACGTACCGCGCAGGAGATGGTTGGTCAGCAGGTTCAGGTCCGGGCTCCGGTACCCGTCGTCCTCAAACACGTAGGCGTACTCATGGACGGCTCGCCCGCCCCTGGCTACATAAAGGGCTACGTTGCTGACGTGGACTGGCTGGATGGCCTCGCCGCCGACGTTGGTGTGGCGCACGGCCCTGACCGATGTCGGGGTCAACGGGTCGCCGCCGCCGGACAGCACCCACTCTCCGCCAGAGGTCCCGATGTCGAGCCCCCTAGCAGGGAGCATCCACTGCACCTTGTTGAGGCGGTCAGCTGCTACAGTGAAGCTCAGAGCGTTCGAGTCTACTACGGTGCCGTCGGACTCGGTCGACCTGAAGCTTGAATAGTTGTCGGTCTCCGACAGGTCTACGTCTTGCTGGGCGTAGGGCGACCCAGCGTAGGCTATGCGCTGTTCGTAGAACGTGACGACAGAGGGCCAGCCGGTGGTCTCGCTCCATTTGCCGAAGCGCCAGACGTCAGTGGCGGATGTCGGGAAGTTGCCGTCATAGACTGTGGCCGTGACGTTTAGTGTATCGGTCACGGCAGTGATCTCAGCCCAAGACCAGGCGCTGCCGTCACTGGCGCGGATCATCCTCCCGACGTCGCCGGACTGGAAGCCTACCCCGTCGTTAATCCCTGTCGTGCTCGAAGCTGTGACTGTGATTGAGCCGGTCGCAGCTGACCCGACCAGAGTGGTGGTCGTGGCGTTGAGCGGGAGGTATGGGCCGTCGACGAACGTCTCGTCGGTGATGGCCCAAGAGATATCGCTAGACCTGGTCAGCCTGCGCGGCTTATGGTCCTTGTGGACTATCCACATGGTGTCGGCGATCTGGGCGAACTGCAGCTCGAACAGCTCGGCCTCCAGGTAGCTAGTGGCCAGCTCTACCGGCGAGCCGGCGTTCTCGATCTGGACCCCGTCCTTGACAAATCTCATGTACTGGTCGCCGACCTCGATACAATAGCTGTTCTCGGTCGAGGCCTCGAAGGGGATTACCCGAGTGGCTTTCGTCGAGTCCTTTACTTCTGCAGTGAATTTGGTTCCGGGACGCCTTGACACCCCTCCGTGGGGGTGGATGGTAAAGTTCTCCAATAACGCGACAGAGTTGCGATACTGGTCCAGGTCGTTCCGGCCGTACAGGCGAGGGCTGACCTCGCCTCCGGTGAATGAGTTCTGAGCTTGCCAAGCCATTAGACCCTCGAATCTACATACGAAGACGGCTGCGTGAGGGGCTTGTTGTCCGCCACGCGCTCGACCGCCTTGGCCTCCATCATGGCCCTGTCGTACTCCTTGACCACTTCGCCTTGAAGGCTTCGGCTCTGAGCTACTGACATAGCGAACACCGAGGCCAGCCGGAGGTAAAAGACCTTGACGAAGGCCGGAGAGAACTTGGTGGGGTCGGTGACCCTGCGGATGTAATGCAGGTTCGCCTCTTCGGCATCAGTCAGGAGCAGGCCGCCCTCGATCTCGTACTCGACGTCGGGGTCCTCCAGGCTGATGGCCGTCAGGTAGTCGGCCGGCAGGACGTAGGCGTAGTCGTAGCCGAAGGCCGGGGTGGCTGCGTCAAGCGAGAGCGCTGCGCGAGTCTTCGCGAAGGGCCAGGGGTAGAGCTGCATCACCTCGTCCCGGATCGGCTCGTACGCTTCCCGAGCGCGCCTGGCGGTCACGCCTGTGTCGGTGCCCAGGTTGGCGATCTGGTCCGGCCCTATACGGGCCAGACCCAGGTTCGCTATCTTGGTGTCGGAATAGGCCATGGCCTAGTCCTTCTGCTGGGCTTTCGCTTCAGCTTCTGCCTTGGCTTTCGCTTCAGCTTCTGCCTTGGCTTTCGCTTCAGCTTCTGCGTCAACGACAGGCTCCAGCCAAGAGCTGTCTTCGACAACCTTCTCGGTCTTCTTTTTGCCGCCGTAGTCCACGTCGAAGACGTCGCCTTCTTCTCTGAGGGTGCCGTAGAATCCTTGGTTTACAGCTTTGACTTTCATGGGTCTCTCCCTGATAAGGTGCGAGATAGAGGGGCCACACGGCGTGGCCCCTACTTATCACTCAACTGTCATTACTCTAGGTGGCGTTGGGGAACGTCACGTCCTGGTCGTCCCAGCTAAGGAACGCGTCGAACTTGCCGGCCGTCAGGTCAGCGGTGCCGACCGTGTAGTAGACGCGCAAGTAGCGCTCGCAGCCCTGGGGGAGGCGGAGCCGGGCTACCCAGTAGCCATCTACTAGGGTCGCCTTGGCGATGGCGGACGACTGCCACAAGGTCGTGGGAGAACTGAAAGCTTCGACGCTGTCAGTCTGCAGCGCGAACTGCACAGTGGCAGCGCCGGCCGAGGCTACGTCTTCCTTGCAGAGGATATGCAGGAAGGGCTCCTCAGTCTTGGCGTCGCCTTCGGCGTTGAGGTCCACCACGTTGGTGGACGCTACGGAACCAACTGCTTGGGACCCGAGGTCCTGCTCGCTGGCGAATTCGTTATACCTGTCGAGTATCATACTGGTCTCCTTTTCGAGAGTGTCAGATCAGTCTAGCTGGCCTGGGTCAGTGCAGACTCGGTAAGGAGCTGCTGTTCGTTGGTGCGGACAGGGTCGCCGTCGAACATCATGACCTTCTTGCCTTCGATGTTCTCGTAGGTGAGGTTGACGTTGAAGGCGGTCAGGCCGGTGCCAGCGCCGAGCATCTGGATACGAAGCATGGTGCGGACACGTTCGTGCATGTACCACACACGCTTACCGGGACCTTTGACGCGCTCAGAGAGCTTGATCATGAGCTTGACCAGGTCGGCGGCGCTCGACTCCGATTCGAGATTCGAGACGTCGATATTGCAGATGCGGCCACAGGTGCGCCAGTCGCGCAGGGTCAGGCCGATGTCCCACTTGTAGTGGGTGACGTAGGCCATGAAGTCGCCAGAGCTGTCGTCAGCAGTGGTCAGCTTCTTGCCCAGGTTCATCTGCTGGAGACCAGCCTTGGAACCCTTGGGGTAGAGAGCGTGCAGGGCGTTGTCGCCCCAGGTCACCAGCCAGATGCTGGTGTTGTCGGAACCGGACCCACCGGCATTCAGGACGTTGTAGTCGGTCTTGTCCTTGTCGGGGGTGGCGCGGGTGTAGTTCGGATAACGATTGCTCAGGCCCTCAAAGCGCTCGGGGTGGGCCGAGGTATCGCCGTAGAACATGGTCGAGACCACGTCCTGGGTCAGGCCTTCGATGTGGGGCATGTTCTCGGACATCAGGGTGCCCTGGGGGTCGCCGGACTTGTCGACCAGGTCAGCGTCGATCTTGGGCAGTGCTTCGAGCATGCCGCAAGAGTCTACGATCTGCGCGGTGGACGACTTGGTGCTCTGGACGCCGCCGTACAGCTTACGCCAGGTGCCACTGGGGATGCCAGTGCGGACGGTGGTCTTGTGCTTGGTGCCGTCGTTGCACTCTTTCATCACCATGTCACCAACGATCTCGTTCATCTCGTCGAGGACTTCGACGATAGGGGCTATCTTGCCGTCAGGGTCGGTCCGACGAGATACGTCAGCCAGGGTCAGGTTTCTGGTTCCTACGGTTGCCATAGTGTACCTCCAATCAGGTTATGTCACTTTCCCAAAGTCCACGTCCGCGAACATTCGGTCTTCCAGCGGAGCGTCGGACATGCTGTTGTTTTTTGAGCCGGCAGTGTCGAAGCTGTCTTCGCTCAGGCCTGCGCCTACCTTGGCCAGGAACGATATGAGCTTCGAGCTGTTGCCGACACGGGACGAGTCGAGCCACTCCTTGAGGCCGTCATCTCCGAAGGTGTCAATCACCTTCTTGGCTCCGGCCACGGCCTCGTTGAATTTGGCCTCTCCGAGGTTGGACTTCATCTCATCGAGCCCAGCCTGCATGTCAGTATCGACCTTGGCCATGATGGTCTCGTTGATTTTAGCGCCTCGCTCGCCGTCGAACTTGATGAGGCCGTTCATCTGCTCTTGCGTCAGACCAAGTTCCTTAGCGGTACCCGAGAACGACTCAAAGGTCTCAGTGTCGATCTGGACTCCCTCGGGGGTCTGATAGGTCTCCGGGACGGCCGGACCCTTCAGGGCCGCGCTGGCAGTGTCCCAGTCCTCGAAGCCAGAGAAGGCTTCGCGGTAATCTTCCGGCAGAGCTTCCGACCAGTGGGGCTGACCACCGTCGCCACCTTCATTGGTGCCTCCAGAGCCTTCGCCTTTGTCAGTGCCGCTTCCGCCTTCGTCGTTGCCGGTGTCGGTGCTGTTCGTGTCGTTAGCGCCGTCGCCTAGCAGGGTGCTTTCGTCAGCCATTTTTTACTTCTCCTCGTCAAAGATGTCGGTAGTCTCGACCCCTTGCTGTTCAAGTTCGTAGAGCCCAGCATAGGAGTCCTTGTTTAGAGCCGCCAAGATCTTGTTGATCACATCCCGCCGACCCTCGAACCGAGCAAGCGCTACTGCGCTGGTAGTGTCTGGTGCTGACGCCAGAAGGCCGCCGAACTCCATGAGGTCCCTCAGGACCCGTTTGCCGTGGCGCGACCGCAGGAATGTCTTCTTGTAGTCGTCCCGGATCTTTCTGAGTTCTGCCCTAGCCTCTGCGTCCATGGTTCCCTTTCGTTGTGGGCAAAAAAAGAGCGCACCGGGGTGTCAGGGCACCCTGATGCGCTCTTCTCTTCTCGCCTCCCTAGCGGCTGGCCGGCCGGTTCGGGAACCCAAGATTTTAAATCACTACTGAGATGGTATCATTTGTCCGAGCACTGTGTCCAGTGCATTTTCGCCACCCACTTCTGTCTCCGACAACGTCTTGGCCGTGTCGGCTCCCATGCTGGCTGCCTCTTGCTGCTGCATGGCTGCCTGCTGCTGTTGCCGGACCGCTCGGACCTGGTCGACCTCGTCCTGCGGGTTGATCACCTTCGGCGACACGCCCCTGGCGTCGGCGTACTCTTCGACCATGACGTCGAAGTCGACCTTGTCCAGGACGTCCGGCTGCAGCTTGGCCACGCTGCCGACGAAGGCCGCCACCTGTTCGATACCCTGAGTGCCGACCATCCTTTGGGCCTGGGCCAGCAGCGAGATGTACTCGACCTTGATCTCTTCGCCTTGCAGCTCTTCAGGCGGGGGAGGGATCAGGCCGCGACGTTCCATGATGTCGTAGACTCGGTCGATCAGGGGCGACAGGAACTCGCTGTTCTGTTTCTCGATGACCGGCCCCAGAATCTTGAGCTTGTCCTCGTGGCGCTGTGCGACCTCGGTGGCGGTCATTCGCTTGTCGTTCAAGATCATCAGGAATAGGTCGTTGAAGAAGCCTTCCTGGATGCGAAGCTCGACGTTCTGTATTTTGTTCTCTATGGGCGCGACCTCTGGGTTGCGCTGGAAGACGTTCTTGACTTGCTCGATAGAGCCGCTTGCCATCTCGTTGACGGCGTTGGGAAGGATGGACAGGCGACCGCTACCTTCTGGCTTTATGACCGGAGGGGCCACGCTCAGTTCTACCGCCCTGAGGGCGTCGCGCTCCAACTTCTGCAGCATCTTCAGGTCGCCCAGGCTGTCGATGCCGGGGCAGGTCACGCCGTACGCGTCCTCGCCAATCGTATCCCAGCGGGGGTAAACCATCGGGTTGGTGTTGAAGCCGCTCTCTCCCAGTGGGGGTCGCTCCGAGCTGGCCTTGCGCTCCCAATAAATGGAAGCGTAGGGCATGTTGGCCGAGTCCTTCTTGGACGGGTCAGCGTCCTCTCTGGGCATAACCCCACACACCACCTCGACGAACGTGTCCGGGTTTTTGTCGAGCAGGGCGGTGGTCTCGGGCGTCAGGTTGCTCTTGCCGAACTGCTGCGCCAACTGCCTGGCCGTGGACCAGAACCACCTGAACCCAGTGTCTACGAGTTGGAACTGGTCGACCATAAGGACGTACTCGCCGACCGTCCAGGGTCGGCAATGGATGACCTTGGACGGGTGCTCCCTGATCATCATGGGGCCGGTGCCGAAGTTGACTTCCTCGCGGAACACCGAGTGCCCGGCGGCGTAGAAGTTTGACCGGGAGAAGACGTTGTACATCCTCTGCTGGACGTCGGCGAACCACTCCTTGGCTGGCCCCCATTGGGCTAGGTCCGGGTCCTCAGGGCCGAGACGGAACCATGGCAGCGAGTGGGGGATGAGGCCACCGACCATGCCGGCCACAGCCACGCGAGACGCCTTGACAGCTTTCGGGTTGATGATCTTGGTGCTCTTGTTGCCGCCCTCGGCAGGGGTGAAGTCCTTGTCTAGGAACCGGCCGTGGTAGGGGTCCAGGTAGTCAGCGATGTCTTTCCAGTTGCTGCGATAGTATTGGTCGGTCTCGTCGCGCTTGCGGTCGAACCTGTTGCGGATGAGCCGGAACTGCTCTTGACTAATAGCCATGTTAGCCTCCTAGCACGGTGGTCGCCCTGCGGGCTTTAGATCTACGGCCGGTCAGCGCGGTCTGGCGCTCTCGCGCCTCTGTTGTGATGTCGGCCCCGGAGAACTTCTCCAGGTCCCCGGCGTACCCGCGCTCCTTGGCCTCCCGGAAGGCCTGCACAGTCTGCACCCCGTACTTGCGCTCGTCCTCGCCCCTCAAGAGTGTCTCGAGCTGCTGTTGGCGCTGAGCCTGCTCGTTTGTCTCTGAGCTGCCGAAGGGGTTGCCACTGTCGATCCTTGCCTTGGCCTCGGCCTCGAACGCTGAGATCTCGCCCCTCAGGCTGTCGATGCGGGCCTGGGTGTCGCTAGAGAGGTCGCCCCCGGTCAGCGCTGTCGGGGTGCCCCTCGGGGTGTCGTCCTGCTGGACTCTGGGCCTAGACCCGAGGATCGTCGACTCACGTCCTGACGACGTCCTCCGCCTGGCTTCAGCGATGGCGGCAGCATCCACACGTCGCCGCGTGTCTTCGGTGGTGGGAACGTATGTCGGTGTACTGCTGGGTCTGCCTGGTGAACTCATGATGTCCTCACATGTTGGCGAACGGGTCGTACTCTTCTTGAGCAGACTCGCGTCGTTGGAGTAAGTGGTCCCTGATATCGTGCGACCGCTTCGGGTCCGGGAACTGAGCCGCCAGCTCCGGGTCGACGACCCTGGCCATGCAGTCTAGCATATCATCATGAGAGCTGACCGGAAAGGTCTCATATTCGTCGCCGATGAAAATCTGGACAAAGTCCTTGGTCTTCTTTTCATAATCGCTAAACAGGAGACGGTGAGGCAAATAGAAGCGCCCAGTCTCGAATATCGGTACCAGCTTGCGTATGCGGTCGTTCTTCGGCATCCCTCCGCCCAGAGGCAGGATGTCGAATCTGTACCTCTCTTGTTCCTGGACATACTCTATGTGCTCTATGTCACTGTCTTTCCCGTATTTTTCGTAACCAACCTTCTTGATGTCATACTGCTTGTGAAACCGCATCAAGTGCTTGGTGCGCTCCGTCAGATTCAGCCTGTCCCTGATACCGTCAACCAGGTAGTAGTTCCGGTCAGGACCGAGGCCTATGACCAGCATGACTGTGTAGTCGTTGTCTTTCTTCTTGCCTCCTGCCGGGTCGCAAAGCAGGTACAGGTTGAGGTCCGAGGGGTCCAGGACGGAGTAGTGTCGGAGCCAGTCAAGCTTGAAGCCCTGCGCCTCGTCGGCCACGGGGTTCTGCAGCATCTGGCAGGCGAAGACGTACGGCCCCATGTCGTCACGCTTTTTGACCAGGTTCTCCCTTGTGAGGAACACTGGGTCCCCCTCAGGCTTGCCGTCGTGGGTGGCCGGGTATATCCTCGGGGTGGCTGTCTTGCGCTTCAGTATGGTGGCGTATGTGTCGTTGGCGTGGTAACGAGTGCCGATAAACCTACGAGTGCCGCCGTCGGCTCCCAGGTTGTAGGACAGGGCCAGGGCGTCGGTGACCGTCTGGATCTGCTCCGGGGTCGTGACGGACTCCCTGGTGACGACGTCGTCGTAGTTGAGGACCTGGTAGTGCATGCCGGTGGGCTGCCCGTCGACTAAGCCGTGGGCGGCTATGGTCGCCTCTTTGGGGTTGGACTTGCGCTTGACGCAGATGCCCTTGTCGACGCTCCACCTCAGAGCTTCCTTGCGCGGGTTCTCATACAGGACGTCTGGGTAGACCTCCTGGAGGAGGACGTTGTTCTCGAACTCCATCTTGATCTGCGACAAGAACGCTTTGGCGATGGGGGCGGTGTGGCTGAATATCCCGACCGTGACTTCCTTGAATGGGCCGTAGGGGTCTGGACTGTGCGAGTCGAGCACGTCCTGGATAGTCTTACCGAAAGTGATGATGGTTGACTTGTAGTGCTCCCTGGCCCACAGGTCGAGGTGGTCGTCAGGGTTCGCCTGAACCTCGAGGCACCTGTCAAAAAGCCAGTCGCGGTCGATGTCTTTGCGGTTAAGAAGGCGCGTCAGAAGAAAGAACAGGTCCCGCCTACCGAGCCTGTTGAGTGTGTCTTTGACGCAGTGCTCCTTCTCCGCCTCCCTTAGGATGTGGGCGTAAAACTCGTTGGCCTCAATCCTGCTGGTAAATTTCATTGAGCTTCTCTTGCATGGAGTCGGTCACCCCGTGCTCGACCCCTATAGGCTTGTCGCCGCCCTCGTGGATCTTCTTCTCGCTGGGTGCCCAGTTCTCGAATCGCTGGTAGGCCAACTTGATAGCCGGCACGTCGCCGGCTATCGCCTTCTCCAGTAGGGCTTTGTCGATGGCGGACAGGTGCGGGGCGTAGAAGTCGCGCCGTATCTTCAGGGCCTGAGCCCACAGCTCTTTGCGGTCGTCAGCGGTCAGAGTGGTGCGCAGATAGTGCTCGTGCTTCTTTAGCACCTCCCTGGAGATATGGGTCCACGTCATGTTGTCGTTGTTGGGGTCCGCTAGGTACTCCTCGACAATGGCGTAGACTTCTGCTCTCTTCTTCTCTGAAACTCGGCCCTTCGGCATCTTGACCTCAATTGATGGCCAAAGACAGCAGCCCAGTGGCTGCGGCCGTGACGGCCACCCCTATGCTTATCCATTTGGCCGGGCTCGGAGTCTTCACGGACTTGGCCCCGATCTCTTGGTTCCTGTACGCAATCAACAATTTGACGTCGCCCTTGATCTCCGTGATGTCATCCTGCATGACACACTCGTACGGGCATGGACCGGCCGCCCCGGTCCCCTGGTGGAATACCTTGCTCATCAGCGATTCTCCAGTGTGGTGATGCAGGCGTCGCAGCAGTCGGCCAGGTCTAGGTACGCCTGAGGACTGAGGAGGTACCCAGCGATGTCGGCCGCTTGGCCAGCCTCGAGCTTGAACACCTCACTGCTCCCGCGAACGTACTTTGTCGAACCTGTGCCGCAGGCTGTCAACGTCAGCAGACACCCCATCAACGTCGCCATTAGCCACGGCCTCGCGCCTTTGTCTATCGTCCTTCTCATCGGCAATTCTCCGCTCCCTCTTGAGCAGCAGCGCGATGGTCTGTACCACCGCCGCAAAGAGAGCCAGAAGGGGTTTGATCCACTTCACTAGTCGTCTTTGCCGGCCAGGGTCTTGAGCACGTTGACCACCAGCTGGAAGATGCTGTTGGACTTGAGAGAGGTCAGGGCGATAACTTCCGATATCGCCAAGGCTGCGGCCAAGATGACCGCGATGTTTTCACTGTTGAGTTCCATGGTGTTCTCCTTTTTAGAATCCGATCCTAGTGTGGTAACCCGCGCCACCGCCGCCGCCACCGCCGCCTGCTGACTGGTAAGCGCCCACGTCCATGACGCCAGCGCCAAAAGTGCTCATATCAATGCCTTGCAGGTCGGTGTTGCCAATACTATAATCATTGTTGGCAATGTCAGTGTACTGTGGGTCAACGAAGGTATTACTCACGTCTATATGAGTGTTGCCACCGTCGTCTGTACCATTGTTGTGGAAGTTGTTGAACATCTTTAAGTTTGAGGCAGACACGTCTGTAGCGATCAGATTGTTGCTGAACTGGTTCCCGTACATTAGTATGGGACCAGAAACGGTTGTCATATCTATACCGTTACCAGCGGCGTGGCCGTCAATGGTGTTGAAGCGGATTGTTGACAATTGGACGCCAGGGAGCTCTATACCGTGTTGTGCGCCACGAGCTATAAAACAAAACTCGACAGATAGTCCAGCTAATCCAGATATTTGCTTAGTGCCATTGTTATCATAGAACTGGGAACATCTGATATGAGTACCTATATCACCATCAACGCAGACCCCATCGTTATTGAAAAACTTACTCCTAGATACCACCCCGTAGTTGTCAAAACCCAATGCTGTCCCAATACCAATATTATCGAATTGACACAGATCAACAGCGATGTTGTCAACAGCAGCAGAGGATATACCAGACTGACCGTCTTTAATATTTAGACCTTGGTATATTTGGTAGTTTCCAGGAGTGATAGTGGTAGTTCCTGCTGGCCCTCTTATAATGGGCATGTCTCCGAATGATGCTAAAGCATCCTGCGCTGCATTCCACCCTCTGAATACGATTGGGCCGTTAGTAGAACCACCTGTGCTCCAAGCTAAGGCAGCTCCAGTAGTTGGAAAATCACCAGAAAAATTGAACCTTTTTGTTGGTCCGATGGCCGCACCTACCTGGGATATGTCCCAAGCATTTGCCCAGCTTGACCCATCATTAGCGCCAGCGCCACCTGGTACTACGTACTCGTCTGAGTAAGGATATAATGATAGTGCCATTAGCTTATAACCTCCACAACCTCAGTTGCTACGCCCATCAACTGGTCCTTGGTTTTGCCGAGCATGAACGTTTGCATGGCTGCGAATATCTGCTCATTGGTGCGACTGTCCACCCAGGCTTGTCCTTGAACCTCAATGGCTAGTTTCTTAAAGAGTGACTTGGCATAGGTGAAGTTATCAGCGCCAAGGGATGCATCATAGTCCACTAGAAACCCTGATAGATCATACCCACCCATATCAGCGTGGATCAGGTCAACAGCTTTTTCATAGGCTGATTCAGCATCCTCACCACCCTTGGCTAAAGCTTCTTGGATTTTGGCCGTGACAGGTAGTGGTTCTTTGATCTCACGGGTAGCGGAGTCTTGTTTCGCACCGTCGATGTAAACACCTTCTGGCATCGTGATATCCCAGTCAAGAGCGAACCCGTTGGTGATAAACCGGGCGTATGCCCAGTTGCCACCTTGGATATTCGCATCCCCGGTCAACACAGTATCACGTTTGCCTAGAAAGCCATTACCGTATTTGACGTTGCCTGAAATTTCCATGACCTACCCCTTGAAGCCCTGGATGTCAGCAGCGTCGACCAGGCCGGTAGCGTAGACCTTGGTCACCTGGAGCGGCAGAACCCCGGCAGGGGCTACAACCTTCCGGTTGGTCTCACCATTGACGGTGTCGACATAGAAGGTCCCGGCGGTGCCCACCAGGAGCGAGACGTAGGGGCCGATCTTGTTGCTGTCGTTGGGGGTGATCTGGTCGATCCCCTTGGCGGGGAGTGAAGTTGCGAAGTAGTTTGGCTCACCCATGACGGAGACCTCCTTGAGCGTTGGACATTGTTTGACGCCATAAGATTACCACACAGGACATCATTGGAACAAGGACAAAAAAAAATGGGCCGCTCTTGGGCGGCCCTAAAGTTTGGGGAGTGTGGTGTTCGGGGAAGTAGAGCGGGGTCGTGCGGAGGACTGTATTGTGCCAGAGCTAGGTCTTGACGTCAAGCCCCATCTTGTTGGCTATCTTGGCGTCCTCCTGCTCTTTGACTCTGAGCTTGGCCACTTTGAGCAGGAGCAGATACCCCAGCAGGTCGTCGATGTCGTCGTCCCCTGGGTAGTTGTGCCCCCTCATGAACCGGCTGAGCTTGTCGTCGATGCGGACATAAAGCTGCTCGAAGACGTCGGCCTTCGAGAAGACCCGGACCGGGTCGAGCGCGCTGTCGCCGTAGGCCCTGTTCTTGTCGATCAGGAAGCCAGCCATCTTGCGGCAGACCTGGCTGATCTGGGCCTGGGTGTCGGTCAAGGTCAGCGGCACTCCTGACTGGGCCAGGACGTTCTTGGGCGGTGGCCCATAGCGCCTGGTTGTGGCGTCTGTCTCGGTCATATCCTACTCCTCTCCCTTCGCCCGATAGACCGTTAGCCAGGTCGGGCGACCGTTGAAATGTCTGGGCACGTATTTCCTGCCGACCTCCAGGACGCCCTGCTCGACGGCCTGCCGTATGGTGTCGCGAGCCTTGGCTAGGCCACAACCAAGGATGCCCTTGATCTCGTCCCTTGTCAGGCCTTCGTCGCTCTGGTTGGCAGCTGCCAGGACCTGGTCGAGAGCTATGACTATAGGATCTCGATCTTGGTCCGCTTCAGGAAGATTGGAAGAACTTCCGAATCCCATGCCATGACCCTCCCTTCATGTATGTCGAACCAGGTGACTCCGAAGTCTACCCGGCCCAAGCATTGAGTGATTCCGAACTTTGTTGACCCCTGCAGGCTGGGCAACGTCATGGCCCACCACCTCTTGCCACGGCTCATCCCGCTGGCAGCGGTATGGTAATGGACATGTCCCCTGAGAAGGACGTCGCATCTTTCCTCTTCGTCCTCGTAGGCGTTAAGGTCCGACCACAGCTTCTCCTTCATGATGGCCGTGGCCCTGCCGTGGGGAATAGAGCTGGAGCTGGTCTTGTGCCGGATGTCGAACTGACAGCCCTCGACGTAGACGTGAGCCTTGTCGTGAAACTCACCCCCGACGCTCTCGACCGCGTCCTTCTCGAACCCGACGCCGTCACGGCTCTCGACATGGTAAGGCGTACCAGACACGCCGATGACGTGGTCGGCCTGAGGCATCATTAGGACCTCGCGGTACATCCGCTCCTGCTCCTTGAAGTCGGGCTCGATGATCTCGATACCGCCGTTGCGCCATGCCTTCCCGTCGACACCGTCTCCAGTCGACAGCAGCACATCAATCTTGCCGGTCGGCGACGACTTGGCGATGGCCTTGACGCGGTCACGGTAGAAGCCCCACAGGGTCTCCTGGATTCTCTCGACCTCGGGGTCTTTGTGGCAGCCCTGCCACTCAGGCGGGACAAGCCCGAAGATCTGTCCACAGTGAGTGTCAGATATAGCCAGGACGCGCTTCATGACTTGCCCCCGGCATTGACCTCTCCTCCTTTGACGCTGATTCGGCCCAGGCACGACGCGCAGGCCAGCTGCTTGATCTTTTTGTTGTTCTTAGGGTTCATTAGGACCCCGAACGCGACACCGCCACAAGCGCACTTTATAGCCATGACCTCGTCGGTCTCCTCTTTGGTTTTGGCTTCTTCAGCCATCAGTCACCTCCATGGTTATCTTGACCCACCCACCAGGCGAGCCAGGGTCAGGGTCGTGCCAGTCCTCGTGGACCTTCCGACCTATCAGTGAATCATCAGCCCACACACCGGCCTCGGTCAGGGCGTCGAACACGACCTTCTCAACGTTGTCCTTGTCACGCCTGCGTCGGTCAGGGGGTGCAACCTCCAGGGTCACATGGACCTTAGACTCTATCTTGTGGCGCAGCTGGCCGGCCATCCTGGCCTTGACCACGGCCATCTTGACCAGCAGGTTGTACTCTTTGCCATCCTTGGTCGTGTATATCCTCCCCCGCCCCATCCGGTTCTTGTGGTTACCGGAGACCTTTGGGTAGGGGAGCGTGAGGACAAAGGTCACCTACCACCCCCTCAGGACGCCACGCCGGCCAGACTGCGAGGCCTGGCCAGTACGCTCCTTGCGCTGTTGACGTTTAAGTACGAGCCGCTGCTCTGCGCTCAGGCCCATACAGTTACCGCCGCAGTGGCCACAGCTGACGCCACGACGACGCTCCTCGAATCTTGATTGGCAAAAGAATGTGCTCATACTACCCCTCCATCCTGATATTGTTCCAGGCCCTGATTGAGTCCTCTTTGGCGACCCCGCGTGGCGCACGCAGTCCGCACATCGGACACCAACACTGGACCGCACTGGTAATGTCTTGACAGACGGCCTCATTCCCACAGCTGGGACACGCCTGCGGCTCCAGGACCTCCTTGAAGACGACACCAGCGCAGTCCAGGCTGTTAGCTACACAATCATGGCCCATGGTGTGGATGTCGCAGTCCTCGCATTCGCTGCCCTCGGTTACCTCCAGAGTGTGGAGCGTGTCGTTGCTGTCTTTGAACTGGACCCTGGTCCCAGGTATAAAATAAAACATGTGCTCTCCTTGTTTTAGGTTCGCATACATATTACCACCACCACCACAACCAGTGTCAACCCTTAATAGTCGTGGTCGTGATGATATCTTGTCCGACTCTTCGTGCGCGATTCCCCACAACCATAGGATGGGGTATGGACGGGGGACCTTAGGCCCCGTCCTAGACCCCCCTATAGGGGGGTTGAAGCCGGGAACGCACCAAACCTGTGGATAACTTTCAAAAAACCTAATGATTACCGGCGTCTCCGGTACCAAACCTCATGTATTGCATTGATTCACGTTTTTCTCAACGATATCAACTACTTACAGACGCGTTCCCGGAAACGCAGTTTTGGGAACCGGAACCGGGAACGCACCTCAGAACGTCCCCAAAATGATTCCTGAACGATTTCACATCCTTACAGATTCTGCTACAAAATTGGCATTCCCGGACAATTTTGTAACTTTTGAAGAACGAACTCAATGATTCCAACAACTTACACGACATGCGTTCCCGTTGCGTTCCCATTGATGACCGATTTAGTTTCGCCAGTGATATCAACACCTTACCTGCCCGAGTAGTGCTGCACAAAAATTGTGCAGCTGGTTTTCACAAGTGTTACAGATCGTCGGGACACTGTGGTGACGGGCCTGCAAACGTGTTAGCTGCAGGACTGCTGAAGTGGTCGCATACCTCGTCCTGGACCACTATGCCGTAGCCCTGTAGCCATCCGACACATTTGTTGTGGGCCGGGTGGACGCAGGTAGTCAGGCCATGCAGCGCCCCTCCCTGGTGGAACTGGGCGAACACGCAGGCCTTGCAGGTCAGTTCGGGTCTAGCCATCTCTATATCTCCACGATCTCGTCCATCATGTAATGGAGTTCGTCCTTCAGTTCGGCGTCGTCGACCAGGGCCACGAACTCCTGCATCAGCTCCAGGCTGATCTCGTCGTGGTGGTTCTCGAAGAACTCCAGGATGGCTTCGCGCTCATGCTTTCTCATGTCGTCTCTCTCCCGGCAACGAAAACCTGCCCGTCGAAGTTTACTATGAACGTGGACCCATCAGGGACCACTATCGGCTCGACCTTAGGGTGGGTGGCCATGACGCCTGTCAGTGTCGTGGTAAGGTTCCACTTGCTGGTGTCGGACACTTCAGGCAGTTCCTGAACGAAAGTGATAGCTCCAGTCGGCCACTGTTTGTCCAGGCAGTGCAGTATCTTGAACACTTTACGCCTCCAGTCTTTCCACCAGGGCTTTGGCCCCGGCCTCGCCCCATTTTGCCTTAAACGGAGTCACCAGGCCGGCCTGCAGGAAGAGCTTGTGACTCTCCGAGGGCTCTAGTACCCGGCAGACCTGGTGGTAGGAGTACCCCACCTCCCTGGCTTCGCTCCGCATCTTTTTGTCCATCTTGATGGCGTACTCGTTCATGTTAGTCTCCCTTCCTTGTGAGGTTGTCGATCATGCAGGCCAGGCCGTAGCAGGCCACGACCGCTAGGGTGAATGTAATGGCCGTCTGTGTTATGAGATTAAGCATCGCAGGTCGCCTCCAGCATGGCCTGAAGGTCTTCTCTCGAGAAAGCTATCCCGACCTTCATCCCGAGCCCTTGAGCGGTGCCATCGAACTGGATGACCGCGCTGCCCTTGACTGACTTGACCACCTTCTTGGCCTCGATGTCGACGATGTCGTCGGTGTCGACCATGGTCCCGACCTGGTAGAGGATCGCTCTCATACCCCCACCTCCAGCCGGACCACGTCAAGGCTCGCCGTGTGCAGGATCTCGTAGATCTCGATCCCAATGAACACCGCCAGAGCGTACTCGGCCTGCGCGCCCTTCGAGTTCTGCCAGCCCGGCAGCAGGAAGATGGCGTCGCCATGGTCGGGGTCTAGCTCCAGGATAGCGTTCAAGTCGCGGCGGATGAAGTTCTTGCGGTCCGCCAGGGTAAGGCCGGTGGTGGGCGGGAACTCACCCCACCCCTCCATCGTGCGGTCGATCTGCGCCGGGCTGACCGGGATGTAGCCCTTGTCGCGGAGCCTGGCCTCGACCAGGTCGAAGGTGAAGAAGTTGAAGTGGCTGTGGCCGGTCATGGGGCCAGCGATGTATGCTTTGGGTTTGCGTATCATTTTGTTCTCCCCTTACCAATTTTCAAGTAGAATTTTGACGGTTTCAAACGTAGCACGGCATTTTTCATAGGACTCAGCAGAAGAGCATTCGCCTAAGTACTTGTTCCGGTCGAATATTTTCTCCCACTCCTTAACCTTATGGACTTTGCACCCGATATGGACTGTCAAGCCATACGCGGTGACCGCGAACTCACAAGCGCCGACCAGGTGTATGGGCGTTTTCCCTCCGCAGTCGCCGTGGACCTTGGCGTTGCCGTGGACCTTGGCGCTGCCGTAGACCCAGGCGTCGCCGTAGACCTTGGCGTTGCCGTAGACCCAGGCGTTGCCGTAGACCCAGG
>Ga0194000_1000020_pt1 | contig 25127 bp, 28 predicted proteins | sample FLT_67_MG_FD_140346 | JGI IMG/M metagenome (GOLD analysis project Ga0194000, IMG submission 140346) | Sediment microbial communities from the Broadkill River, Lewes, Delaware, United States - FLT_6-7_MG | ecosystem: Environmental > Aquatic > Freshwater > River > Sediment | place: USA: Delaware... | reverse complement strand
TATTGCAGGCGAATACTTCTTAATATACTTTTCCAGCTTCTTGTTATATTTTTTGGGAGTAATACCCTTATCAACTTGTTTTTGTCTTATTCCTAAAAATTTAAGTGTTCTCTCTGTTAACTGAGGAAACCTTGTAGGTTTTATGAAATCAAAATCTCTTTCTAAAACATTACCCCTATCATCCTCTATTACTAAGCCAGACTGAATGATTTCCTGAACAAATGTTCTTGTCTTGTAATATGGATGCATACTTAACTCTAAATCTAAGTACATCCTATTTCTTCGAGAAGCAAGTACTCCATGAATGCCTCGCTGAATTTCACTTATATCATAATATACAATATGTTTGCGATGTCTTTTGTAAACGATTTTATCAAAGTTCTCAATTCGATATGCTTTGTGTTTATCAATAATTCTATATTCATTTGCAACATCAAAAAAGACAAAGTGACCTATTGCCAAATATTTACCGAATTGCTTCATAATATTTCTCTGTAAATAAAAATATTCTACTTTACTTCCCACAATTACAGAAATAACCTTCTGTGATTCAAAGAAATCTCTTATTTGTCCGTATACTCGCATTATAAATCCAATAGATTAAGATTTGTTAAAGAATCATGTTTTCGTATTACATCTTCATCAAAAACTTCTACGAAAATTTCAAGTGTTGGATTAACAATCATCTTCTTCAAGTGTCCACCAATTGTTGAGAAAGTTTCAGTACCCAATACAACGTGAATATGTGGAATACTTTTTCCCTCAAATCTAGTAATACTACCTTCCAAAGATATGATTTCAAACTCGCCTTCGAATTCTTTCCATATGTATCCACTGCCATTAAAAAAGCCTAACTCAGGATCAATTCCTGCACCAATGGCCGAAATCTTACAAACACCTTCAAATAAACTACCAATCTCTTCTAAGGAAGCCATTATTTCAGCATTCCTTTCTAGTCTGAAGATATAGGTATTTTCTCCGATCTTTTTACTAATCATAATCATCCTCCAACAGTATTATAGCAAAACCAAAGAAAAAGAGGAATTATTATTCCTCTTATTCCACGTACACTTCAACAGTGTCGCCGTTTGCTGTTTCTACTTCGACTAGCTTCCCAATAGTCTCATCATCAATTACTGCTATGATAGCTTCTAAATCTACACCGATTTCTTTGAAATTAACTCCGTTCACATCTGGGTTAATGTTCAATTTACTTCCGGCATTAATTAATGCTTTAGCAAGTTGTAGTGGAATCTGCACGTTCACTTTATCACCTGCTGCAGAAAACACTTTGACTTTAAACATCTTGAATGGCCCCTTTTTGGAAACTGGTTTCTTATCCAGTGATTCAAGTAGTTTATAGCCTTCCTCTGCTGATACTTTTCCATTAGCGATCATATCTAATATCTTCTGTTTTTCTTTATTCATGTTCCCTCCTATTTATTTAATTTTTTGGCTGCGTCTTCAGAAGTAATTTCACCTTCATCAAGTCGCTTTAATATTCCCATTCGATCCACATCTAGTTCATAGCCTAGTGCAGTAATAACCTCATCTAAATTTTTCTTAACAGTGGGATACGAGATCCCCAATTCTTTCTCAATAGCTTTTATGCTTCCTCTATTTTTTATAAACATCTCAATGAAGTATAATTGTTCCGGTTTCAAATAGCTGAACTTTGATAAATAGAACTCCCCTTGTATTTTTGTATCACAAGAATCACACTGAAGTTCCGTAACATAGAGTAAATCATTACATACCGGACATTTTCCTACAATATTATTCTTCATTAAACCACCCTTACTGATACATTTGCATCATTGCTTTCGACATCGATTATTGTACCTTTAGTACTATTAATCATTTCTTTTATGAATTCTTTTGGAATCTCAGTTTTCAGTTCGTCACTTGCCTTTTGAGCAATCAATCCTGAGAACATTTTTACTAAGAACAATGGAATGGGTAGAAAAAATAGTACGTAGAGAAGTGTATTTACCCATGGATGATTCTTAATATTCACATCCAACTTAATAAAGTGAGCCTTCCCAGTCTTCTTTTCATATTCGGTCAGTAATTTCTTGTATCCTTCAATGAATTTTACTTCATTTGCATTCAACTGTGATTTATCAATATTTTTATCTATATCATTCATTTATATAACTCCTTAATCAATTTGTTTTATATAGTAGTTAATTTTATTAAGTTTATACTTAATTATATTAAGTTTTGATATGATTGTCAATAAAAAACCGAAATTATTTTTCGGTTTTAGAATAATTATTAAGTTTTTCCAAAATTCTAACTGATAATTTCTTAGTCAGTCCAATATTGATCAATTCCTTAACAGTGGTGTTTTTGATATCTGTAAGTGACGAAAACTTTTTATATAACAACCTTCGCCTTTTGGGGCCAATCCCATCAATCTCATCTAATACTGAAGAAATTGATTTTTGCCTAACTTTTCTATGATAACTGATTGCATATCTATGGACTTCTTCTTGAATATGCGAAAGCAACTTATACAAGTTAGATTTCCTATCTAGTTCAATTTCCTTATCTCTTGTTACTATAGCTGTTGTGATATGATTACTATCCTTTTTAAGTCCAATAACTTCAATTTCCATTCCTAAGCTATTTATAACCTCGAGTGAAGCTGTCAAATGGCCTTTCCCTCCGTCAATGATAATGAGATCAGGTCTTTCTAAATCTTCTGATAGTACTTTGAAGTATCTGCGGTATATTACCTCTCTCATAGTCTTATAATCATCCGGTCCAGAGACTGTCTTCACTTTATACCTGCGATACAACTTCTTATTGGGTTTCCCATTCTCGTAAACAACCATAGCGCTTACCGCATCAACTCCCATCAAATTCGAGTTATCAAACGCTTCAATTCGCTTAAGTTTCTCCATATTGAGAAGTTCTCTTAGATCACTGTTTGCATTTACAGTTCGATCCTGAACTCGTTTAAATAGCAAAGCTTCTTGCTCCATCATCACAGTTGCATTATCGATAGCTGTCATTAGCAACTTATACTTATTTCCTTTTTTAGGCTGTATAATCTTTGTCTTAAGAAGTTCTTGCAGTGTACTATAATTCGAAAACTGTACAATAACCTCCTTGGGTACTGGATGGTTTGTGTTTTTGTAATATTGAGCAATAAAGTTAAAATAGGCTTCCTTAGGATCGTCGTAATAATCAGATGTATGTATATCCCTTGTTACTACTTTACCTTGCCTCATGAAAAATATAGAAATTGTAATCAATTCATCAGATATATAACATCCGAAGACATCTCTATCTATAAAATCGTTGAGTGAAATTTGCTGTTTTTCAACAGTTTTATTAATATGCTCTATTAAGTCTCGATATTCTTTTGCTTTCTCAAACTCCAGTTTTTCACTAGCACTAGACATCATCTCTTTGAGATAAGTCACTACTGACTTGGTATCTCCCTTTAAGAAATTATATATCTCGTCCTTTATTTTGTCATAAATACTAACATCAATTTCTTTTATACAAGGAGCAAGACACTGTCCCATATGATAGTACAAACAAGCTACTTTAGGCATCTTTGCACACATTCTAAGGGGATAAACCTTGTTTAGCATCTTCACCGTTTCCTGGGCTGCATAAGCACTTGGAAATGGCCCAAATACTTTTCCATGTTTCTTCTTGGGTTGTCGAGTTACTATAAGTCTAGGGTGGGTTTCATTCGTGATTTGAATATATGGATAAGTTGAATCATCGTTCAATTTAATATTATACTTTGGTTCATATTGCTTGATTAAGTTAAGCTCAAGAACTAATGCTTCTAGTTCATTTTTAGTAACAACAAATTCAATATCAGCAATTTCACTTACTAGGAGTGTAGTTTTCAGATCATGTGCTCCTCTAAAATATGAGTTTACTCTCTTCTTTAAACTCTTACTTTTCCCTACGTATATGATTTCACCATTTTTATCTTTATATATATAACATCCAAAAGTATCAGGTAAAATCGCTAACTTGTCTTTTAATATTTCTGTTATCATAATACCTCTTAACAAATTATATCAAAAAGACCAAGATTATTCTTGGTCTATATTTTGCACTTCCTCAATTATTGGTACTTCTAATATTATTAGACCTTCTGAAGATGTGATTTCAAAGTACCCCACTTCATATACATTGGTGCGATTCATATAACTAAAGTCACCTAGTGTTGCGATGACTATTACCTCTTCATAAAATACATCCTCTAGGTATATATCACCCGATAAGTTAGTAATTGCAAGTTTCTCACCATCACTCAGAACATTGTTATTTTGGCTCATAAACAAGTATCCTTCTTTCATATTAATACGTGTGTTTATGCTATCAAAATAAAGAAGAGACACATTACCATTATCATTCGTTATTTCTGAATCAATGGCTATAGTTTTAAATAAGTTGATATTACCTTCCGAAATATTAATTTGCAATGAATTAACACTGAAATGCAAAACTTCAAGAGTTGAGTTCTCGGCTGTAATTATCATCTCATCTACTATAAGTTGATCCGGCAAAGATAAAGTAATTGATCCATCATATTCAGACAAAAAAGTTTCTTGTATATTCTCGTGCTGAGTTTGAATTCTAAGGATGTTATTCTCCTCATCTAATACATATGTAAAGAAATCATCCATATTATACTTATGCTCTATTTTCATTTCATTTGTATGATTTCTAACAATACTTACTTGCATATCACCTACATCAAGTTTGACTCTATACTCATCTCCACCTTCAATCTCAGTAGTTAAATCTCTAATTATTGTATTTTCCATAGATGGCTGAGCACCTATAGCAGATAGAATATCGCTTCTTTCGGTAGTTATTATCAAGAAAGATATCGCTACAATGGAAATAGCTATCATTCCTAAGTTAAGGAAGATATTTCTACCCATTTTTACACTACGCATCCATTGGAAGAGTGACATTCCTTTAAGCATTCTAGAAGTTGTCTTGTTTCTTGGTGAAAGTATTTTCACATTCAATATAAGTATCATCCTAGTGATTATCAAAGTAATTTCAGTTAATCCTAATATCAATAAAATTAACAACGAATAAACTCCAAAAGAAAATACGATAATTAAGAATCTATCGCTTAAGCCAAAACTTGGTAAGCTAGACATTACAAAAGGAAATGTTACAAAGGCAGCTAAAACGGATAAAGTAACAAATACAAGCAATGGAATAAGCCACGAAGCCACCAAAATGTCAAATGAAATAACTCCTACTGCTTTCCATACATCAACATCTTCTTGACGAGCTGATTGCCATTTTTCTGGTTTTATACCGTATGATGAATAAATCCTCTTTGCTAATTCATACGGATCACCAAGTGCTTCAATAATTTCCGTCTCACTCTTATTTTCAAATCTCTTTTCTTCTTCAAATCTATTCTTATAATATTCCAAGATATCATCTGCTATCTCTTCGTCGAGCAGAACTAGTTCATTATCTAGAATATGTAAATACTCTTTCTTGGTCATTTTCTTCCACTCCTAACATCATAATTATACACCATAAAATAATGTTATACAATCAAAATGGGGACATGCCCCATTTATAGATTTTTAAGAATATTTTCAATTTTATTTCCGTATTCTAGCGACTCATCATACTTGAAGATTAGTTCAGGAGTATGTCTAAGTTTCATCTTTCTAGCAACACCAGATCTAATGAAACCTTTCGCTCTATCCAGTGCCTTTGCTACCGCTGCTTTTTTTGGATCTTGACCTAGTACAGTATAGTAAATTGTAGCTTTTGATAGATCCTTTAGTACTTTGACACCGGTTATTGTCACAAAAGAGATTGTCTTATCTTTAATGTCTCTTTGTAACATACTAGAAACTAGTCTCTGTAACTCTCTTTCGACTTTTTGGATATTTGGCATAAAATCACCTTTCCTCCTCAGCCATTATATAACTTTCTATAATATCTCCTACTTTAATATCATTAAATTTGTCTACTGTTAATCCACATTCATATCCTCTAGCAACTTCTTTCGCATCGTCCTTGAAGCGTTTTAACGACGATAGTTCACCTTCATAGATTACGATACCTTCTCTAATAACGCGAACGAATGATTTACGATAAATCACACCATCTGTAACATAACATCCTGCAATAGTACCAACTTTTGATGCTTTAAATATATCTCTAACCTCAACTTGACCTGTGACTTTTTCAACGTATTCAGGATCAAGCATACCAGTCATCGCGGCTTCTAATTCTTCGATAACTTTGTATATAATATTATGTAGTCGTACATCAACTCCATTTTCAGATGCAAAATCTCTTACTTTTGCAGTAGGTCTTACATTGAATCCAATAATGATTGCTGCTGATGCAACTGCTAATGTAACATCAGTTTCAGTGATTGTACCAACACTTGCTCTTACAGTGTTAACTTTGACACCCTCAATATCTATATGAGCTAATGCCCCTTTAAGGGCTTCAACTGAACCTTGAACATCACCTTTAAGAATTATATTAATCTCTTTAGTGTCTCCGCCTTGAATATTTGCAAACAAATCATCAAGGGATACTGATTTACCAGCTGATTTTTCACTTTTCCAAGCAACATGAGCTCTTTCTTCTGCAACTTGCCTTGCTTTCTTTTCATCAGCAAATACCATAAATCTATCACCAGCGTGTGGGACTTCGTTTAATCCAGCGATTTCTACAGGCATTGATGGCCCTGCAACTTGTAGTGCTTTTCCTAAATCATCTTTCATTACTCTGATTTTACCGAATGTATTACCTGCTACAATCGCGTCTCTCATATGGATAGTACCATTTTGAACTAATAACGTCGCAACAGGACCAATATTCTTGTCAAGTTTTGCTTCAACTACTGTTCCTAGACCCAATCTCTCTGGGTTTGCAACGAAGTTTTCAACTTCAGCGACTAACTGAATCATTTCCAGTAAATTATCGACACCTTCTCCGTTTAGAGCGGAGATATTACAAAATATTGTATCTCCTCCCCATTCTTCAGGGATAAGATTATACTCCGTCAATTCCTGCTTAACTCTATCAGGAGTTGCTGAAGGTTTATCTATTTTATTAACTGCTACAATAATAGGTACCCCAGCAGCCTTAGCATGATCTATTGCTTCTCTTGTCTGTGGCATAACACCATCATCAGCAGCAACTACGATAATTACTATATCGGTTACCTTGGCACCTCTTGCGCGCATTTCAGTGAATGCAGCATGTCCTGGTGTGTCTAAGAAAGTAATTAATTTGCCACCTTTCTCAACTTGATAAGCACCAATGTGTTGAGTAATTCCCCCAAATTCGCCTGAAACAACTCTACTTGAACGAATTGCGTCTAGTAGGGTAGTCTTACCATGGTCGACATGACCCATTATTGTAACTACTGGTGGACGCTCTTTTAGATCTTTTTCATGATCTTCAATTGTAAACTCATCAAATCTAAGTATATCCGTGACAACCTCATCTTTAATCTCAATTCCTTCTTCCTCTAAAATCACTTCTAAAGTCTCACGATCAACTACTTGATTTTGATTTGCCATAACCCCTAAAACCATCAACTTCTTTATAAGTTCTGTAACTGGGATATTTGTCTCACTGGCTACATCCGTTAAAACCATATCCTCCCTAAAATACAAAACCTTAGCAGAATCTTCTTGTTTTACCGGTTCGTTATTCATTCTTGTCTCTTTTTTCTTACTCATAGTCATCTCCTCCCAGCAGTTTCACTATTGCATCCCTAAATCCATCGTCTAAACACGCACAAACCACTCTGTTTCTCTTCCCAATTGCATGGGATAATTCATCTATTGAATAATCCAGGTTTAAATATACACCATAATGATTACACTTATTCTTAATTTTCTTTGTTGTATTAGGACCAGTATCCTTACCAAGAAAAACGATTTTCGCCTTTTCGATATTTTTGACAACCATTTCTTCCCCTGAAACTAAATTACCAGACCTCTGGGCAAGACCTAATAAATTAAGAATTTTTTTCATAAATCTCCAGTAATTCATCATAAATAGTTTCTGGGATATTCACTTCTAACACTTTACCAAATATATTATGTCTTTTTGCCTTAGTAATATTGGCCTTCGTTAAGTGAATATATGCGCCTCGACCATTTGCCTTACCCGTTATATCGATTGTAACATCTCCTTCTTTGCTTCTAATTATTCTTAACAGTTCTTTCTTAGGAAATCTTTCATTCGATACAATACATTTTCTTAAAGGTATCTTTTTAGACATTACTTGCGATATCTACTCTTTCATAATGTAGGTCTTCTTTAAGCGCTTCGCTAAGTGGTTTAATATCGATTTTCCATCCAGTAGCCTGAACAGCTAAGCGAACATTTTGCCCTCTTTTCCCAATAGCAAGTGATAAGTAATCATCATCCACAATAGCAATTGATTCCTTTTTCTTTGGATCAATAATCGCTCCTACCGTAATAGCAGGTTGTAAACTATTAGCAATCAAATACTTTGGATCATCATGCCATGCAAATACATCTACTTTTTCACCATCAAGCCCTCTTATAATTTCCTTAATTCTGGCTCCACCTTGACCTAAACAGGCTCCAATCGGATCAACGTTACTATCAAAAGACATAACTGCTACTTTACTTCTATCTCCTGCATCTCTAGCAAGACCCATAATTTCCACTGTTCCTCTCACTATCTCAGGAATATGCATTTCAAACATTCTTCTTACTAAGTTACGGTCTTTTCTCGATACATAGATTTTTGGTTTTTTCTTATCTTTTTCTAACTCAACTTTTGTAATGTATACCTTAATTCTATCTCCAACTCTAAATTTATCAGTTGGTACCAGTTCGTTAACTGGTAAGTTAGTAACAGTATTTTTTTCTAAGTTGATAGTCAAGAAGTTATCATTAATAGCTACTACAGCACCTGTAACCATTTCATTTTCCAAATCTTTGAAGTGTTTATATGCTAACTCTTTTTCATAATCCCTTAACCCCTGGTTAAGAATTTGTTTTGTTTGAGCAGCAGCTAATCTACCAAAATCCTTTGGTTTAATTTCAACACTTATAACATCTCCTACTTTGGCACTCTTTCTTGTTTTCTTTGCATCAGTCAACAGTAAGTACTCATTTGGATTCGCTTCTTCAGGTAGTTCTTTAACTACCTCCAAGTCTGCGAATAATAAAATTTTGTTCTTCTCTGGTTGAAACTCAACTGTTACATTTTCTGCTTTGTTGTATTGTTTTTTATAAGCACTTTCTAGTCCCTTACGAAAAATCTCCAACAACCTGTCTTGTGGAATTTCTCTTTCATTCGCTAAAAGTTCTAAAACTTTAAAAAACTCTTTACTAATCATAATCTCTCTCCTATTTGATTGCTAATCTAATTGTTGCTACTTCATCATAGTTTATAGTATGTTCATCTAAATAAACTAAATTGTCTTTGAAATCAACTAAATTACCATAAAACTCCTTCTGTCCTGATATTTTTTGAAACGTTTTTACGTACACATATTTTCCAATTGATTTTCGAATTTCATCGAGATTACGTAACTTTCTCTCTGCACCAGGTGATGTTACTTCTAGGTTGTACGAATTTTCAATTAAATCATCAGTAATACGCTTATTAAGTAATAAATTTAGTTCAACGCACTCATCGATTGTGACTCCATCATCAGTATCGACCATTACTCTTAGAACCCATGTAGCATTTTCTTTTTTGTACTCAATATCATAAAGTTCTAACTTCATTTCAACACATGCATCTTTAATAATTTCTTTAACTCGTTTCACAAAAACCTCCTACCATAACAAAGGAGTGAGTCGGCCTCACTCCTTGTTATTTAAGCATATGAATTTTATCATATTGCATATTTTATGTCAAACTCTGATATTATTCATTATAATACTTCCCGCTACGGCTACATTAAGGGATTCTACACTGTCCGTATGAACCAAATAATTGCTGTCAGCTATAGCTAATAATTCATCACTTACACCATTACTTTCATTACCGAGAACCAATATCTGTTTATCTGATTTTGTATATGAGTGTCTTACATTTAATGAGGTAGTTATTACCTTGTAATTAGGATAATTTCTAATTAACTCAATCAAATCACCTATCTCATAACTTATCTTAAAGATTGCACCTTGAGTAGCACGAATCACCTTTGGATTAAAAATATCTACAGTATCAGAACTCAGAAGTATTCTATTGAATCCAAAAGCTACTGCACTTCTAATCAATGTACCCAAATTTCCAGGATCATTTATACCATCTAGAGCTAAAATCTTATCAGGTATGAAGTTAGGGTCTTTTTGAATGCAAACACCAATAATCGGCTGAGGAGTTTCCGTCGTTGAAAGTTTTCTAATTACATCTTCTGAAACAATAGTTACATTGTCAAAGTCATATGTTTCAGTTGTCATCACCTCTAAAAGGCAATTGGCTTTCAAAGCCTCCTCAACTATGTTATACCCTTCTACTAAAAATTTGTTGCTTTGCTTACGGTATTTCTTTTGTTTTAGTTTTGCATATTCTTTTATCTTTTTGTTATTAACTGAATCAATCATTAGTATCACCTAGTATTTCTGAAACTTCAAATCCTTGGCTTGGTAGGTCAATATCAGAATTGAATCTAACTATTACCTTCTTAGTATTCATAACACACCATTCAACTAATTGTTCATATTCAAAACGTTCTTCAAACTCGCATTTATGGATTTTAGGCTTTGTAACTGGTTTATCAGGAACATATACTGTACAACAATCCTCAAATGGTTCTATGGAAATTTCATATGTGTTTATCTTTCTAGATACATCAATAATCTCGTTCTTATCATCAGCAATTAATGGTCTTAGTACCGGGATAGAGACTACTTGATTAATTACATGCATACTTTCAATGGTTTGCGATGCAACTTGTCCAAGACTCTCTCCAGTGATAATACATTGATTACCAGTATTAGCTGAAAGTCTTTCTGCTATTCTAAACATCATTCTTCTCATAATAGTTATTTTATATGAGTCAGTAACATGATCTAAAATTTCCATATGTAGTTTTTTAAAAGGAACCATATAAACTACAAAAGCCTTTCCCAATGAATAAAGAGCAAGCTTCTTAGCAAGTTCTATTACCTTTTGCGCTGATTCAATAGGAGTCAGTGGAGTTGATTCAAAATGTATCCCCTCTACCTTTAACCCTCTTTTCATTGCCTTAAACCCCGCGACAGGTGAATCAATACCACCTGATAACATCAACAATCCTTTACCAGATACCCCAACAGGTAACCCACCTAACCCTATTCGTTTTTCAAAATAAAGGTAAGTTCCATCTCTTCTTACTTCAACGTTTAATGTAACTTCTGGATTTCTTACATCTACGATAAAGTTATTAGTATTACTTAAAACATATCCAGCTACTTCTCTAGATATTTCTAATGAGGTCAATGGATAATTTTTGTCTCCTCTTTTTGATTCAACTTTAAATGTCTTCTTACTAGTTATCCTTCTAGCAAGTTCTAGAGCCTTTTCTTTAATACTCTCTAGTTGAGAATCAGTTTCCACTACCAAACTATATGAATGCAGCCCAAAGACAGTATCAAGCGCCTTCATCACTTTTTCTTCATTATTATCAATATCAATGTAAAGACGATCGTGTCTCTTATCAAGTGTTACATCCAGTCCTTTGAGTCTTTCCTGAATTGTTTGATAAACTCTTTTTATAAAGTCTCTTTTATTCTTCCCCTTAAGAGTTAATTCACCGTACCTAACAATTATTTTTTTATACATATTATCACCTCAAATATCATAGATATTTTATCACTAATCACTATCTAAAACAATCATAGATAGTTAATGTCTTATGCCAATTATTGATGTATCTATATGTTTATTATATAATGTATAAAAGGAGTTTATTATGGCAAAAAAGGATATTGAAAAGATAATCACAACCGAACTATCAGGCGACACTCTTTTTTCGAAAGTGTTTACTAGCAGTCCCATTGGTTTAGTATTGCTGGATGATCAAACAAAGATGTTTAATGCAAACGAGTTCATCTTTAGCAATTTTGGTATTAAAAAAAACGATTACAAAGGAAAACAATTTGGTAATGTATTCCATTGTTCTGAAGTACACGATTCACCACTTGTATGTGGAACTGCGAATGCTTGTAGTGAATGCAAATTGAGAAATGGTGTTCAAGAGGTCTTAAAAACTAATAAGGAGTTAAGTAATGTAGTTTTAAGCCACGAATTTACTTTGAATAGTAGAAAAACAACAAAGTGGTTTACAATAAGTGCTTCTCCTATTACCCACAAAGATATAACATATGGTCTTGTATCCTTTGTTGATATAACTGATAGGATCAATACTGAAGAAAGATTAAGAGAGATTGGAATTAAAGACGATTTAACAAATCTCTATAATAGACGATATGTAAATCAGCTCTTACCTGAGTTTATTAGAAATAGTCAGATTGAGAATATGACTCTTGTGTTACTAGATATTGATGATTTTAAGAAAATAAATGATAAGTATGGTCATTCCGTAGGAGATGAAATATTGAAACTTCTTTCACAAACTATGATTAAGTATATACGTACATCAGATCATATATGTAGATATGGCGGAGAGGAGTTCTTAGTACTATTCACATCGGACAAAGATTATAGTCCCGAGGCCATAATCGAAAGAGTTCAAAAATATTTCAAAGTGGAAACTAAGCAAATTTTAGGATATGATGCTACATTTAGTGCTGGTGTTGTGAATTTTCATGCTAGTGATGAAATTGCAGATAATCTCAAAGTCATCATTGATAAAGCTGATGAACTATTATATAAAGTCAAAGCGACAGGTAAAAATGCTGTTCTATCAACTAATTATAAAAAGACTAATAACTAGTCTTTTTTATTATCAATATGATATTATTAGGCGAGGTGATTATATGTTTACTAAAATTGATTTAGGAAACGACAAAGACTCAATCTACAAGGGAATTTTGGAACAGGCAAAATACTTACTTGATAAGGATGAAAACATTATTACGAATTTGAGTAATGCTTCTGCCCTTCTCAATGTTTACTTAAAAGATATTAATTGGGTTGGATTTTATATATACGATGGTTATGAACTCTATCTTGGTCCATTCCAAGGTCTACCTGCTTGTACAAAAATTAAAGTAGGTAATGGAGTCTGTGGAGTAGCAGCTGAGACAAGGAAAACACTTGTTGTTAAGAATGTTGACGAATTTCCAGGACATATTACTTGTGATAGCGCAAGTAAATCAGAAATAGTTGTTCCAATTATCAAAGATGGTTTGTATGGTGTACTAGATATAGATAGCCCCATACTTAATAGGTTCGATGATACAGATAAATTGTATTTAGAAAAGTTTGTTGCCTTAATAGTTGATTTATGTTGACTATAAGGGCAACTTTCTATATAATGATAGTTGCGAAATAATGGCAGTTAGTCTAATTACTTTCAACGTGTCTACTCCCGTATAGGTGTATCGGTAGTCTAAGGCTGCAAGACGAGGATATATAGTAGACTCCCTGAGAGATAGATTAGAACGTCATTGTTAAAAAACAATGAAGGAGGACATACATGGCTAGATATACAGGTCCAGTATGGAAAAAATCACGCCGTCTAGGGTTTTCAACTTTAGAAAATGGTAAAGAATTACAAAGAAGACCGTTTGCTCCAGGACAACATGGACAACGTCGTAGAAAATTATCTAACTACGGATTACAATTACATGAAAAACAAAAAGTTAGATTTACCTACGGTTTAACGGAAAAACAATTTAGAAGAATATTCAGAGATGCTACTAAATTACCTGGTAAAGCAGGAGAAAACTTCTTATTCTTACTAGAATCAAGACTAGATTCATTAGTTTATAGGTCAGGATTCGCTACAACAAGAAGACAAGCTAGACAATTAGTAAACCATGGTCACATTACGGTTGATGGTGGCAAAGTTGATATTCCATCTTACCGAGTAAAACCAGGTCAGGTTATTTCATTAAGAGAAAAATCACGTAATCTTCAAATCGTCAAAGATGCTTTAGAAGCAACTCCGGCGAGAAAAGAATTCGTAACATTTGATGAAAACAAACTTGAAATTACATTCGTTAGATTACCTGAGAGATCAGAAATCATGACTGAGATTCATGAAAATCTAATCGTTGAGTTTTACAGTAGATAATAAAAAATCCCTAATAGGGATTTTTTTTATATATAGTACTCATCTTTATGTTTAAGTTTACTTTTAAGTGATAATATAGATAATTTAAGCTTAAGAATATCGTCTACATTATGTAAACTGCATCCAGTAAGTTCTTCAATTCTTTTGATACGATATTTAAGTGTATTTAGATGTATGAATAATTTCTCACTCGTATGTACCAAGGAAAGATTATTATCTACATATGCAAGAAATGTCTCCACCAATGAATCGTTCCTAATAATTCCTTCTGCTTCATAAAAATCATATTTACTATAGTCAAGTGAGTATAAGAATGAACTAAGCTTGTAGTCCTTTGTATAGTAAAATCCCTCTTTTCCACGAGTATATTGTTCTATGAAGTTAAGTATTTTGTATTCCTCTTTTAGGAACTCAAAATCAACAATATCTGATACAATAGCACTCATGTCTTTTTGCTTGATTTCCTCAATTGCATTGTCAAGACTTCTTTTGGAGTTACTCGATAAAACATATACTAACTTATCATCCATCTTTGCTTCTAGACAATTAACCTCAGAAAATATTTCTTTACAGTTAATTCTACACTGATAAAACTTAACTAATACATTATGTTTTTGCCTCTTAAAGTCAATGGCTTTCAGTCTAGATTCAATATCTTTGTCACTTGATAAATCAAATAGTAAATCTAAGACAATTTGCTTTTCATAACTTTTTTGAGCACTTTGACGATCCTTTAGAAGTTTTCTCTCAATTAGTGATTCAAAACTATCTCTGAGTATTTCAGAAAAGATAATTACCTCCTCTGGGTCCCCAGTAATTCCAATTCCACCAATTATATTTCCATCAGATAAAACTGGTAGATTTACTCCTGGCTTTACACTTTCATCATTCAAATCGTATACTTTGTAGTCTTTTGTTTCTCCTGATATTACGCTATAAGCGTGTGAATGGTATTTTCCTACTCGACATGTGTCACTAGAACCAACAATGATACCTTCGTTATTAAAAATGTTAACATTGTGGTTTATTAGTTTACTAAGGTTAGTGGCAATATCGGTAAGAGCATCCTCTTCAACTCTCTTCATGATAATCACCTCGTTCAATTAGAGCATTTTGTAATGGGTTTTCCAACACATTTAATATACTCCTATTTATGTTAATTTTCAATACTTATTTACTGTAATTTATACAGTTTGTAAATTCGGTTTGCTAGCAAAGAAATTCTCAATAGCTGATTCGAAATTGCTTTCTCTTTTCAGAACCGAATTACCTGTTGAACTAATACACTTATGATAAATAAATTCAACCTTGTTGCATGATTTATCAAAGCATATTTTGTAGTTAAAGCCACGTATGTGATTGAACTCATAACACACATTGACTTCTAATAACTCACTATTTTTATACTCTACAGTTAGTTTCTGTAATTCACCATCTAAGAATCTTTTTGTTAAAAGTGCTAATTCATTATACTTTTCCATATATCCCCCTAAACAGTCATCTCATTTGATTTCCAAAACGCTATCTTAACTAGTACTGGACCAGTTAAGGCAAAAATTAATACCGATGCTAATATAATGTTCTTTATTACTGATGCATATCCTTCATTCACTTCTAGAAACGCTGAGTATGCAGCAACAGATAATCCAATAGCAACTCCAGATTGTGGTAATAGACTGAGTCCTAAAAATTTCTTAACCCTACTACTTGACTTAACCATTGAAGTTCCAACATATGAACCGAATATCTTTCCAAATGTTCTAGACAGTATATACGTTACTCCTATTAATCCCGCTGTCAATAAAACATCAAATTGAAGTTGTGCACCTGCAATTGTGAAAAAAGCAATCATTAGTGGCGGGACAAAGAACGAAATAGTCTCCTCACCAACTTTGTAGCACTCTTTATTGATCATATTAGTAACTACAGTTCCAGCAATCATTGGAGTTAATATTGGTGATCCTCCTAAGAAGAGTGCTGCTCCAGTAGTTAAAAGAATTGAAATACATATCACATCCAAGTTCTTCTCTTTTCTTTCGCTGTTGTTATCAATTGTCTTTACAGCAAAACCAGATACTACTCCAATCACAATCCCAAGTCCAATACTAATCGCGATTTCCAGAAGTGGTTCTACAAACATCTCCAAGATTGTCATATTTGTGGCACTTCCTGACATACTAACAGCAATCGATAGTAAAACACCAAACATAATCACTCCAACAGCATCATCCAAACCTACTACAGGCAAAACAGTATCTGTTAATTCACCTTTCGTTTTATATTTCTTGTTTAGCATCATTATTTCCGCTGGCGATGTTGCGGCAGCTATTGCACCTAAAACTAAGGCAACTGGTAGATCAACGAATGGAATCAACGCAGCAATTACTATACCTGTAGTTGCGATTGCCTGTACAATTGTAATAATGATTATTTTGACTCCAGATTTCTTTAGTTTTCCAAACCACAATTCGTTACCAACTTGAAACGCAATGAACCCAAGAGCAACATCAAGAATAACTTTATATGAGGCTAATGTTTCAAGACTAACAATTCTAGTGATTGGTCCAATAATCAATCCTGCAATTATGTACCCAGTAATCACTGGGATTTTGAAATGTTCAGCGATTCGTCCAAACAGTAATCCCGCTAACAGAATTATTCCTAAGTCAACGACGATCAAGGTTGGAACTGCTGATAATGTGTAAAATACTTCCATTTTTCCTCCTCTACTTCTCTCTTTCCAGAAAAAAACAGCGTTCAAATAAAATCGCTGATAACAGTGGCTTTGGAGCTATTTTCTTTTCACGACTTGATTATAGCACCAATAAAAAAAAATAGAATATATTTGTCATATTTGACAAAAAATTCAGCTTTTAGGATAATTCGGCATATGCCAATTTGTCCTTTTTGACTAACATGTATAGAAAAAGCCTTAATTAAATAAACTAAGACTTTTTGTTTCTTATTTTTTCTAGGTTATCCTTTTCTAAATCAATGAAATATTTTTCAATTCCAAGATTAAGATTTTCTTCATCTCTCATTAACTTAACTCCTATTTTCACTATCTTTTCCTCAAATAATGTCATAGATATATATAAAAGAAATAAAATAAGTGAAATGAAGAACCATAACTCAAATATTGCGGTCATTCCCAAAACAATCAACGATAATAACGAACCTCCAAAAATAACTATCTGCCATATCGCAATTATGTTTCTTAACCTAGGGTTTTCCTGACTTACCCAGTTAGTAAAAGGGTACATAGTCAGTAAGATGAATAGCGCATGTCCCACAGCTGTTGCATCATGCATCAGATGCCAGAATAGATATTCCTTTCCTAAAGCAGGAATTATCCCAGTTAACACCAACAAGACAGTAGCAACAAAGACATACTTTAACGACTTTGTTAACTTTGGATATCTTTCAAGTTTCATTAAGGCAACAATCGATAACTGAATAGCAACACCCGTTACGATAGTCCACACTATAAATACAGCCCTATAGGCAATATTGAATCTATTTCCTATCATACTCAAAGTGTACTGAAATGGATTTTCCAGTGTCCCGTATATAAGAGTAAAGCATAAAGCGGATACTAATACGGACATAATTGTCATTCTAATTCTTCTTTGAACTATTAACTGCTTCTGCAATTTTAAAGCATCTCGTTTATTAAGATCATCAATAATCTCTTCTCTATTAATATTCATATTCTCACCTACTAAATTATATTTGATTATTATTTCAATGACAAGTAGATAATTATTAGCTACTAATTATGATATTATATAGTCGAGGAGGATAATATGATAAAATTTCCAGGATTTATGTTTACTCGAGATAGAAAACTTATCTCACTTAGCTATAACCACAATGAGGATGCCACTATTAAGGGACAGTTCTCAGTTAATGTTGAAGATACTTTCAAAGTATTAGAAATTACAAAGCACTCAATGAAAACATTGTTCACTAGGAAAATCAATACTACACCTATCTCTCTATTTGAAAGTGAGATAACTGTTCAAAATATCCATCAAGTACAAAATAAGTATTTAGATAGCATAAACTTAGAGGATTATGACATTGAGAAGTTAGTTGATCAGAACGCTAGTAAGGTTTTTGCAGATACATTGCATTACATATCACTTATCTTCGCAAATATAACATCTTCATTTGGAAAAACTCCATTAATAATGCCACCTGTTTATAAAAAAAACAAACTCGATTAATCGAGTTTATTTTTTCATATATCCTAATGCTACAATTTTAATATCCGTATGACATCCAACTACTGGTGTAATTGGTGTAACAAATGTTTCCTTGTCTGGATAGTTTTTCTTTACGAAATCAACAATTTCTTTTTCCACTTCAGGATTATTTGAAGTGTGAATCATAATTTTGTAGTCATCTAAATCTTTTACTTCTTCAATGAAAGTCTCATACATTGTTTCCAATGCTTTTTTAGCTGTACGCACTTTAAGCATTGTTTCAACTTTACCTTCCTTAGAAATCTCTAGGATAGGCTTTATTTTCAAAGCAGTGCCAATAAATCCTGATGCATTTGATAAACGTCCATTCTTGATAAGAAGTCTTAATGAATCAACTACGAAGAAAACTCGATAGTTATCCTGTAAATAGTCTAATCTCTCAATAATCTCTTTAGTTGATTTACCTTCTTCAGCAAGCTTACATGCTTCAATAGTTAGTAACCCTTCAGGTAAAGCAACCGTCTTTGAATCATATGCTCTTACCTTAATTTTACCTTCATATTCTTCAGCAGCATTTACTGCTATTTGATATGATGCACTCAACTCAGAAGATACGGTAATAATAAGGACTTCATCATACCCATCTTGCTCGAATTCGGAAATCAGTTCTTGAAACTCAACATAGTTTGGTGTCGAAGTTGAAGGTAGTATGCTTCTATCCTCAGCGATAGTATTAAAGAATTCATCAGCCTTCATTTCAACGAAATCCAAATAAGTCTTATCTCCCATAACAACTCTCATTCTAGCTGTTTTAAGATTGTATTTATGATCTAAATAATCTGTTCCTGATGTTGATGTATTTATAATTCCTACTTTCATGTTCCCTCCATAATACTTTGATTATCAAATTATACTGATAACATTATAAACTATTATGAATGAAAATGCACTATTTATTTAATATAGACTCTAATGTGCTAATTAGATAGTCAATATCCTCTCTAGTAATGTCATTATGACATGCGAATCTAAATCCATCTTTGTAATATCCATTTATCAATATACCCTTTTCTTCAAGCAACTTATGGAGATTGTGTTTAATAGGATGATCCATATCAAAAAACACCATATTTATATCTAACCTATCTTTTATAATGTTAATACACGAAAACTTATCTAACTCCAAAGCCAAGTATCTAGCATTTTCATGATCTTCAGAAAGCCTTTTTGTCATGTCTTCCAAAGCAACTATACCAGCTGCTGCGATAATCCCAACCTGTCTCATTCCTCCACCAAGCATTTTACGGTATCTTCTTGCTCTCTCAATAAACTTTCTATCTGATACTAGTATTGAACCAATTGGAGCACACAATCCCTTAGATAGACAAACACTTATAGATTCGAAATACTTGGATATTTCTTTAACATCAACTCCTAGTGAAACACTCGCATTAAATATTCGTGCTCCATCTAAGTGCATTGGAATAGAACGTTTAGATGAAATATTGTATACTTTTTCTAAATATTCTAAAGATAATGCTACACCATTATAAGCATTCTCAATACATATTAACGCTGTGTCAGGAAAATGAACATCTTCTCCTCTTATACTATTTTCAATGTCTGCAACTTCCATATATCCAAGTTTACCTTTTATTGAATGAACATTTACTCCTGAAAGTCCACCAATCGCTCCTGCTTCATACTTCTTTATATGAGCTCCTTCAATGCAAATTATCTCATCACCTCTTTTAGTATGAGTCATAATTGCTAATTGATTAGCAAATGTCCCACTTGGAACAAAAAGTGCAGCTTCTTTTCCAAGCATTCGAGCTGCCATTTCCTCAAGTTTGATAACCGTTGGGTCATCTTGATAAACATCATCACCTAATGGCGCATTCATCATTGCTTCATACATTTTTTTTGTTGGTTTTGTTACTGTATCACTTCTAAAATCACTCATTGTGTCCTCCATTACTAGTCAATTTATGCTTTACAAATTCTCTTGTTATAATTTTACATTAATGAGAAATATATCACAACTTGATAATTAGAAAAAACAATATATAATTTAATAGAAGCGAGGTGTAATAATGAAAAAATTACTTATTTTATTAGTCATAATATTAACCGGTTGTGCCGGAGGATTCGAAATCCCAGATGTTCCATACAAGGAATATATAAAGGAAGATAATCCAGTAGCGACCATTATTTTAGAAAGTGGCGACGAAATCGAAATTATGTTGTTTCCTGAGATTGCTCCAAACACAGTAAATAACTTCATTTATTTATCGCACTCTGGTTTTTATAATGGATTGGAGTTTTATCAAATTATTGAGGATACACTAGCAATATCAGGTGACCCTAACAATAACGGATCTGGTGGAGCAAACTATCATATTAGGGGTGAATTTACTGATAATGGTTTCGACAATCCCCTAAAAAGCTATAGAGGGATAATCATGATGTATCACTCAACTACTATAAACGATAGCGCTAGTAGTCAGTTTTTCATTTTACAAAATGACTTCTTTGATATCGATGGTTATTATGCACCATTTGGTGGAATCATTGAAGGATTTGATGTATTCGATGAAATAATGTCTGTTGAAACAACAGAGGGAGAGCCAAATGAGGCAATTATTATTGAAAAAATAATTGTAGATACAAATGAAGTTTCGTATCCGGCTCCTGATAAGATTGAGGCAATGCCAACTACATATGATAATCCAAGTTTATATCAAGATGAAGATAATCCTGTTGTTAGAATTACATTTAGTAACGACTTAACTTTAGATGTTGAATTATTCCCTGAGGTTGCACCTATAACAGTTCTTAACTTCTTGGATTTAGTTGAAGATGGTTTTTATACTGACATTAAAATGCATAGAATAATTGAAGACTTTATGATCCAAGGTGGAATTGATCCTACTGGTGAGACACATGATATGATTAAAGGAGAGTTTAGAACGAATCTTTTTGATAATCCAGTTTCACATATACGAGGAGTTATATCAATGGCTAGAGCACTCCATCCTAATAGTGCCTCAACACAATTCTTTATTGTACACAAAGACTCTACATATCTTAACGGTGAGTATGCTGCGTTTGGTTACTTAGTTGATGGATTTGATACATTAGATACTATTGCTAGCATTGAAACAGATGCAGATGATTATCCACTTGAAGCAATTACGATAAAATCGGCTGTAAGAATAAAGTAGGAGGATATATGAAGAAGATCATTTTTGGAATTTTAATAATTGCAGGACTATATCTTCTTACATTTGTACATTACTTATTATTTCATGTTGTTGCAGAGCTATATAGTATAGTAATTGCTGTTATCGTATCTGTAATAGCACTTAATTCAAGAAGACATATCAAAAACAAGTCACTACTGTTTTTAGGTATTTCATACTTTTTTATCGCAATAATAGACCTAATGCATACCCTAACTTTCACAGGTATGCCAATATTAACACACTTAAATTATCCAGCTAATCAATTATGGATAGCTGGGAGGTTCTTCGAAGCCCTAGTCTTGCTTATTGCATTTGGTTACTACTATAAACATACTTTTAAGATAAGAAACCTACTTATAATAGAATCCATTATTACCTTAATCATATTGATAAGTATTTTAGTATTAGATATATTTCCCGCTTGTTTCATCGAAGGAAGCGGACAAACTTTGTTTAAGCTTGTTAGTGAATATATGATTATTGGTATTTTAGGAGTAACACTTTACATCGTATTAAAAGGAAAAAGATTTACCTATGAGGAGAAAACCTTTTACGGATGGGCAATAATCTTCACAATACTTAGTGAATTAGCCTTTACTTTCTATATATCAAACTACGGAATATCAAATTTCGTAGGGCACATATCAAAAATAGTATCGTTCTACTTCATATATAGATTCACTATCGATAAAGGAATTAAAGAACCTTTTGCATTGTATTTTAAAGAGGTTGAAAATAGAAAAAATGCACTCCTAAAAATCTATAATACTGATCATCTAACTGGCTTAGATAACAGACATAAGCTAGCCGAATTCTATTCAACCAGAAAAGTTACTAGAGGAAGTATGGTTGCAATGATAGATCTAGATAACTTCAAGGATGTAAACGATAATTATAGCCATTTAATTGGAGATAAAGTACTTAAGCTATTCGCAGACAGAATTCAAGGAAAGTTCCAGACTGTAGATATCATTTGTAGATGGGGTGGAGAAGAGTTCTTAATCGTCTCAACATTAAGTAGTTTAGAATACTTCTACTCTATTATAGAGGAGTTTATAGCTGAATCCAAAGATGTGCCGTATATGGTTGATGGTAATGAAATAAGAGTTACTTGTAGTATTGGAATCACATGTGTAAAAGAGGATCTGGAGTTTGATGATGTAATAAATCAAGCTGATGAAGCTCTTTATAAAGCTAAGAATAAAGGTAAATCCACTTACGTGATTTATTAGCATTACGTTTGCATTGTACATTCTTATAGTGTAAAAATATTATGGAGGAGATAATAATGGCAAATATTGTAAAAGTTAACTTCAATGAATCATTTAAAGGAGAATTAATTGCTCCTAATGGAAAAGTATCAATCGGAAGTAACGAAGGTGAATTATTACCATATGATTTACTACTAGGTGGATTAGCCTCATGTGTTCACGCTACTTTCTTAGGAATAGCAAGGAAAAAACGAATTACTTACGACACAATTACTTATGATATAGAAGGTATAAAACGAGAGGAAGTTCCAACTACACTTAAAGATGTGTATGTAAATGTTACATTCACTAACGCGTCAGACAAGGAGAAAATTGATAAATCAATGGAACTTGCATGTAGATACTGCTCTATATATCAAACACTAGCAAATGTTGCTGAAATGCATTTAAAAATCGAGCATAAATAAAAGATTAGTTTAACTAATCTTTTTTTTGTATACATACATTACTAAACCTAATACTATCATTATCAAACCTGAAACCCTAAATAAATATTCATATGAATCATTCAAGGAAATGAGCGCTAATACACCATAGAATGTTATACAAAATATTTCATCAAAAAAACCTCTAATCGATGTTACTGTAGCACGTATTGAACCCTTAAACTCATCTTGAAATCTTGAATTTACTATTACATCTGATACTTTAAATAGTCCATTTGAAATAGCTAATACAATGAAAAAAGCGATAGGTGACTTCGTAGTAAACAGTACGGAAATACCAACAATTATTGGAATAAATTCAATAGTAGCATTTCTCATTTTATGAGCGAATTTTATAATCAAAGCCTCAAACACCATTAAAATAGTGATTAAAATTGCAATTTCCGCTTTTGTATAGCCAAATTCATAAGCATATAAGCCCCAATATTCATCTAACATGCCCATAATATAAAATATTTGACCTAATATAACAAGTTGAATAATTTTATTGTTTTTTAGGTGTTTAAATCCTTCCTTAATATAACTCTTTGGCTTTTCATGATAAAGTCTATAATCTTTTATAAACAATAAAGAGACACTTGCAATTACCAAACTAATATTTCCTACTATTACTAAGATAAGATATCCTTTATCGACAAATATCCCAGCAGTAGCAGTTGCTAGTATGATGCTTATTACTGATAATATCCTTGCATTACTAGATATTTTCAAGTATTCGTCTTTTTTGTCCATTACTGTTAAGTTATCGTAGATCAACGCTTCAAGGGCACCACTTCTGAGTGCACTTTTGAATCCCCAGAATATAAAACCAATTGCATATCCAGTAAATGTAGGATAAACAATCCAAATAACGTATCCTATTGCTCTTATTATCTCCCCGAATATCACTATATTCCTTCGATTAAATTTGTCGGCAATAATTCCCGATGGAATCTCAAAAATCATCACTGCCAATACCCAAATCATCATCAATACGCTGAATAATGAACTATCAAGTCCATTTTCTTGGAACATTATGGCATAAAATGGGTAAATAAGTATGAAATCTTCAAAGAAATAGTGAATATAAGTAGCAATTTTAAGTTTTCTAAAGGCTTGCATCTTCTGTCTTTAATGAATCTCTTAATAGTCCATTTAGGTCCCTTAACTCTTCTACTGTGAGGTCTCTCCACTCACCTAAATTAACATCAAGTAATATATTCATAATTCTAACTCTCTTTAAATTAGTAACATTATATCCAAAGTATTCACACATTCTTCTAATTTGTCTATTAAGACCTTGAGTTAATACAATTTTAAATGAATTTCTATCGAGTTTTTCTACAATACACTGCTCTGTTACAGTATCAAGTATTGGCACTCCTGTTGCCATTTCTTTGATAAAGTCCGGAGTGATTCTTTTATCAACATGAACTATATACTCCTTCTCATGTTTATTCTTAGCTCTTAATATTTTGTTTACTATGTCACCATCATTTGTTAAAAATATAAGTCCTTCGCTATCCTTATCAAGCCTACCTATGTGAAAAATTCTTTCTTTATGCTTAATGTAATCAATTATATTATTCTTAATAGATTGATCAGTCGTACAAATTATGCCTTTTGGCTTATTAAAAGCAATGAATACATATTCACTGTTCTTTTGGAGTACTTTTCCATCAATGGAGATAACATCATTTTCTGATATCTTATCTCCTATGTTTGCTACTAAACCATTTACTAGTACTCTTTT
>Ga0194000_1000019_pt1 | contig 27842 bp, 27 predicted proteins | sample FLT_67_MG_FD_140346 | JGI IMG/M metagenome (GOLD analysis project Ga0194000, IMG submission 140346) | Sediment microbial communities from the Broadkill River, Lewes, Delaware, United States - FLT_6-7_MG | ecosystem: Environmental > Aquatic > Freshwater > River > Sediment | place: USA: Delaware... | reverse complement strand
AGTACTTTTTTGTAAAGTACTTTTCATTACATACATTTAACTATTGTTGCTAAACTCGCAGTATCCTCCTAGAGCCATTACACTATCATCAAGAAACTCCATATAATCGTCAACAGAGTCAAACTCCATCTCAATCATTTCATTCAATTCATCAACTTCTTCCTGTGAAAGTGTTTCTCCACCAACTGCATATGATACGATTCCAGCATCACTGTAGATGATATCGATAAACTCCTCATCCTCAGCATTCAAACAATACAGTTGTGATTGAACACAACCACCAAGAAAAATAACAAGTAAAATCGCTAGTAAACCTTTTAATTTCATATACCCTCCTCTATTCCCAATATCAATACATTTAGTATTATATTACATTCTATCACAAAAAAAAGAATTAGATAATCTAATTCTTTTAGTTATTCAATAATCTTCTACTTATTTCTTCCAATAACATAATCTTGTATTCATCAAATGAAACTGTAACTTGTTTCTCTGATCCATATTTTCTATATGTAACAAGATTTTCTTCAACTTCCTTATCACCAACAACTAACTGGTATGGTACTTTATTTGTTTGGGCTTCTCTAATTTTATACCCAAGTTTTTCTTCTCTATCATCAAGTTCAATGCGAACTCCAGATTTAAATAATTCGTCTTTAATCTTCTTAGAATAATCAAAGTGAATTTCGTTGCTTACAGGAATAACTACGGCCTGCACAGGAGCTAACCATGTAGGGAACGCTCCGCGATATTGTTCGATCAAGATACTCATAAGTCTCTCCCAAGTAGAGATTAACCCTCTATGAATAACAACCGGTTTTTCCTTGTGTCCACCTTCTGCGATATAACTTAAATCAAATTTAATAGGAAGCAAGAAATCTAGTTGAACTGTACTCATAGTTATTGTGTGGCCCATCATTGTTTTTACCTGAATGTCAATCTTTGGACCATAAAAAGCAGCTTCTCCAGTCATTTCAGTATATTCAACTTCCATTTCGTCTAAGATTTCACGCATCATGCGCTCAGCTTCATCCCATAACTCATCATCCTTATGAAACTTACCTTTTTCCTTATCACGAAGTGCCAACTCAACATACTCAATTTCTAGTCCCAAGTCAGAAATTGCTTTATAAACAAGGTTATATGCGTTCTTAACTTCATCTTTTATTTGATCTGGCCTTACAAAGATATGGGCATCCGTCAAAGTCATTGCTCTTACTCTCTCTAACCCAGTTAAAGCACCACTTGCTTCATATCTATGTTGTGTAACAAGTTCAGCTAATCTAATTGGTAAATCACGATAACTTCTTAAATCAGACTTATAAACTAACATATGATGAGGACAACTCATTGGACGCAAGATAAATTCTTCTCCATCTCTTTCCATTACAGGAAACATACTATCACGATAATTTTCCCAGTGTCCCGAAGTCTCATATAGCCACTTAGTACCAAGCATTGGAGTAGAAACATGTAAATAACCAGCTTGTCTTTCTAACTCAAACACATAGTTTTCTAACTCTCTTCTGATAGCATATCCCTTTGGTAATAGTAAAGGTAAACCCTGACCGGCATCTGGAACAATTTCAAACAATCTTAACTGTTTTCCTACTTTTCGGTGATCAAACTGTTTTCTTTCTTCTAATACTTTCAAGTGATTCTCTAAATCCTCTTTAGTAAACCACGATGTCCCATACACTCTTTGAAGTTGTTCGTTTTTAACATCACCACGCCAATATGCACCAGCTATACTTAACAACTTGAAGTGTTTAATGTGCTTAGTATTACCAATGTGTCCTCCACGACAAAGATCAGTAAATCCTCCTTGTGTATATATAGATACTACTTCATCATCCAAATCATTGATAAGCTCTGTCTTGTACTTATCACCCTTGAAGAACTTAAGCGCTTCTTTCTTAGATAATTCTTTCCTTGACTGCTCAAATCCTCCACCAGTTAGTCTTTTCATTTCTTTCTCTAGTTTAGGAAGGTCCTCTTCTCTAATCGGCTCCCCATTTGTATTGATATCATAATAGAAACCTTCATCGATATCAGGTCCTACTCCAAATGTAGCTTTAGGAAAATGAACTCTTACTGCTTGAGCAAGTAAATGAGCTGTACTATGGTTTAAAACACCAAATGCCATAGGACTTTCTTTGGTTATTATTTCAATCTTAGCATCTTTTTCAATTTTACGGTTTAAGTCATATAATTCACCATCAATTAGTCCAGCAACTGATTTCTTTCTTAAGCCTGGTGAAATACTTTGAGCAATCTCTTCTGTAGTAATACCCTTTTCAAATTCTTTAATGTTTCCATCTGGAAAAGTAATCTTAATCATAATAATCCTCCTTTAATATAAAAAAACGTCCCTATTCTAAGGACGTTTAAACGCGGTACCACCTTAGTTCACAACAAAGTTGTGCCCTCTAATCTTTTATCGCAAGATATACGGAACTTATTAAGTTCTACTCCAAGGTAGTAATAATAAATATACATTACTAGTCTCACACCATCACTAGTTCGCTATGAATATATTAATCTATTATCGTGTCCTTTTCCTCGTATTATAAGTAATTATATACTCATAAAACATTTATGTCTAGTACTTAGTCTCGATAGTTTTTACCTTTCAACTCAAACTCCTTGCTTAGAGAGAATATTCTATCAAGCAATTTTTGCACTTTAACTTCATTTCTTACTTTATCTAAAAACATCTTTTCAAGCATCTTCTTAGAATAATTACTACCAAAGAACATAGGTTTTTGCTTTTGCAATCTATATTCAAGTATTGGCATTAATACTTCATCTCGGTACCAATCACTACCGATACCTTCATCACCAAAATTGTCAAAAACAACACAATCAGTTTCTTTTAATGTAAACACCTTGCTTTCAGTATCATCATTTCCAATAGACGATTTAACTTCTCTAACAAAATCAGGATAATCTACGTATACACATTTTTTTGAGTTACTTATCTTATTTGTTGCTACTTTCAAAATAAGTGTTTTACCTGTACCTGGTTTTCCGTGCAGATATATACCTTTTAGAAATTCATTTGACAGTATAAAGTCATTCAAATACTCGATTATCGGTCCTCTTTCTGCAGTAGGATCAAACTCTAAGTCTTCTTCAGGTAATAATATACTTGTCAATTTTCCAGTCTTTCTCATTTTTGCATATTCTTCAGCAAAATAATCACATTGAACATAATCAACAATAAGTTTACCCTTAACAGCTCTTAAAACCGGTTTGTATCCTCTTACATCCATTGAACAATCATCAAGACTTGGGCATTTTCTACAACGAGGATTTTCGTTCACAAATCGGTATAGTTCAGCCAACTTGTTCTCAACTTCTTCATCCGAGATATTGTTGTCTTTAATCAATTTGCTTATAGTAGCATTAGATAAAATTTCTTTTTTGACTTCCTCTGTACTACCATGATCATTTAAATATTCACTTATCTTTTTCATAAGTCACCTCTACAACTTCTTAAAGATTTCGTATGCCTTAATGTAATCAACATCCTTATACTTTTCTTTATCCTTAAGTGCTTCCTTTTCATCCTTAACCAACTTGTCTTTCTTATACTCAGCGCTCCACTCTGCAGAGTCTTTAAAGTAAGGTTTAGGTTTATCAACTACGCTTATATATTTAATTGCATCTTCAACATTTTTGATTCCAACTCTGCCCCACTCATTTGCGATTTTAGCAAAATACTCATATCCTGGCATTTTGTTGAAATTGACTTTCAACACATAGTGAACTAATACATTTACTACTTCTGGGGATAGTTTATTAATTGAGATTAGTTTGAAAATAATATCTAAATCACTTGCTGCAGCTGGCATGCCCGATCTACTTGATAAAAACTCCGCTGGAGTATTATTAGTAAATTGATCAATAAATTCATCACCAGACTTAGTCTTATCCATTCTGATTTTTGGATAAACATCACCCATCTTAAATTGATAAAATCTTCTAACCTCTCTAGGGAAAAGTGAATAATCAAAGTTCCCTGCTGAGTCAAGTGAACGAACATAGCAGTTAACCATATCCTCCTCATTCAGGCCATATGTAAATGCTAGCTTCAAAATGTTTTCCTTTAACTTATCATCTATTTTACTTGAGTCTACGTAGTTACTTCTTGCTGCTAGGAAACGTTTGAAATCAAAGTTATTTTTAAAAGTTAAATATCCCGTGTTCTCTCTATTAATATAGCTGCCTGTGATTCTCTTAGATTTACCAGTTTTTGTAAATACTTCATCAAATGATTTAGTAATATTTTTATACTTCTTAGAAATCTCATGTGCTATTTCAAATTGTTTTGTAAGACGTTGAAATTCAGTATCCCCAATCTCAGAGTACAGATAAACACCTAAACTTCCATCCTTAATAAACTGACTAGCAGAAAGGGGCTGATTTAGATCAAAGATAAAATTATCTTTACTTGAATAAACATCAACTAATCCTATTCCTTGCAAGATGTTCATCTCATCTTCAAACGCATCAATTGTCACACCAGTTATATCCAAAATACTCTTTGCCAATATATTCGTACTAAGTGTCTTTCTATCAACAAGATGATACATTGCTAGAAACAATGAATAAGCTTTTGCACCAATCAGTGGTTGGTAAAGCAAAGTAAGTACCGAAATATCATCGCCACTCATATTTGAATTAGCCTGAATCTTAACTTCATCATGTACTTTAAACATTATTTCTCCTTAATCAAGTATTCATATAAATGTCTAACCTTGTTTTTTAAGTTATATATAGTTGAATTATTTTGAATAACATAATTTGCTAACTTAATTTTCTCTTTAACATCCATTTGGCTATCAATGATGTTGTGAGCTTTTTCTTCTGATATATCACGGTAAGCAAGTCGTGCAAGCTGAACGGTTTCATCTGCATATACAACTACAACTTCATCACACAAATCATCAAATCCAGCTTCAAATAAAATAGCCATTTCTAAGATTACAATCTCCGCCTCAGAATCCTCAATAAACTTCTTCATCAGTTTCTTCATCTTGGGATGCATTATTTCGTTTAACTTCTTAAGTTTGCTTGGGTCATTAAAAACGATGTTTCCTAATTTCTTTCTACTAATTCTGCCATAAATATCTAATACATCACCAAATTCAGCAGTAATCTCTTCAATTGTAGCCTGGTTTTGTTGGATAACATGGCCAATTAAATCGGCTTTGATTACATCAGCGCCCTGCTTTTGGAAAAACTTTGCAACTGCTGATTTACCACTTGCTACTCCACCAGTTAACCCAATTACCTTTTTCATAATGACCAGTCCCATTCATTATTTGTAGGGAAATTATTTTATCAAAGTTACCCCTATTAGTCAATTAAATGAAAGTTAACTCTTTACTAATAAATTCTTACGTTTTTAAATGAAGAAAAGTATTTTAGCAATTCTTTCTTCTCAGCATCTGAATACAAAGAAATATCTTCAGCTGGTGTTCTGTCCACTGTATTTAGTTGAAGCATATCATACTTCAAAGTAGACAAGTAATCCTTAAGTGCATCAAGATGTTTCAGTGAATCATTAACACCCTTGATGAGAAAGATTTCTACATATAACTCGCCCTCAAATTCATCTGAAAATCTCCTTACAGACTCTAAAATAGTTTCTAAGTTTAAACTTGCGTGAGGATTATTAATTCGTTGAAATTCATCCTCGAACACAGCATCAACACTAGGAATTACAATATCTGCTTTTAGTAAAGCATTGAATGTATCAATGTCTTCTAGTAATCCTGAGTTTGTTAACACACATACTGGTATATCAGTAATCCCCTTTATTCTGTCGATGCAATAACCTAAGTCAATATTAAGTGTTGGTTCCCCAAGACCTGAAAATGTAATCACATCTACATCTTGATCCAAGTGTAATTTAAGTTCTTTTATGGCCTCATCGATATCAGCATAATGATTCTTCTCACTAACAACTTCACCATGACCGCATTCACAATAAATGCAATTCATATTACACCTTTTTCTATCAATACCAGTTATATCAATTCCAAGTGATTTTCCCAATCTTCTTGAATTGATCACACCTAAAATATACATACTTACCTCTGACAGTTCTTGCAGAAATATGTTCCTCTTCCCGCAACAAATTCTTTTTGTATTTTTTCACCACAAACGGGGCATTTCTCACCTTGCTTACTGTGAACGTGAAGTTCATTTTGAAATCTTCCAGTGACTCCAAGACTTGATGTGTATGACCTTATCGTAGTTCCACCAAGTTCTACAGCTCTTTTTAGTACCTTCTTTGTATTAACAACAATATCTTTTAACTCTTCATCAGAAAGTGAGGAGAATGTTCTCGTTGGTAGTACCTTTGATAAGAAAAGTATCTCATTTACATAAATATTACCAATACCAGCAACAATTCTCTGATCAAGTAAAAATGCCTTTATATTCTTCTTTGATTTTTTACTTTTTAAATACTCAAAACTAAACTCGCTTGAAAAAGGTTCTGGTCCTAAGTCAAAAAAATCCTCTAAGCAATTACTAATTGGCCATAAATCAAGTGTGCCAAACTTTCTTACATCATGATAAGTAAGATATTTACTGCCTAATCTAAACACAACGTGCTCATGTTTGCTTAGTTCTAAATCATCTTTGAAATAAAATTTGCCTTCCATTCGCAAATGACTAATCATATAAAAGTCATCTAAAACAAATATCAAATACTTTCCACGGCGCAAAATATCATTGAACTTCTGTCCAATGACACTTTTCTTAAAATCGTTAACGTCCGGAGTACGGATTATTCTTTCGTAATGAACGATGCAGTCATCTATTTTTAAACCTACTATCATTCCTTTGAGCGTTTCTTTGACCGTCTCTACTTCAGGTAATTCAGGCATAATTCACCTCCAGTTATTGTACTTTATTCGACTTTCTTGGTAGCGATCCACAAATTGATTCTCTTCACCATCTGGATAGCCACAAGCAATCACAGCATATGGTTCATAATCATTTGGTATATCAAGTAATTCTCTTACTTCATTCATAGTATCGATATCAGGATATGTTCCAATCCAACAAGTGCCAAGATCCTCAGTTACTGCTTGAAGCATCAAATTTTGAGTTGCAGCTCCCATGTCTTGTGGAACTCTTGCAGGAGCTTTTAAAACTGGATCAATAACAAGTGCGATTGCTAGTGGAGCTGTTTGAAGAGGTCTAGCTCCTTCACGCATTGTCCTAATCTTGTTTAAAGCTTTTGGATCATCAATCACAACAAAATGCCAAGGTTGTTGATTATGTGCACTTGGTGCTTGCATCGCTGCTTTAAGTATTCTCTCAACTTTTTCCTTTTCTACTGGTTTATCTAAAAATTTCCTAATACTTCTTCTTATAAAAATCTCATTCATATATTCACCTACTTAACCTCATACATATTTTTTCCAAATCCGTAATCCACCTTTAATGGTACATCTAATTTCAAAGCATTTTCCATAACTTCAGGAACTATTTTTTCAATTATCTTAATCTCTTCGGCTGGAACATCAAAAACTAATTCATCATGAATTTGGATTATCAGCCTAGTTCTTAGTTTACGTTTCTTGATTTCTTTATATATATCCACCATAGCTAGTTTTATAATGTCTGCTGCACTTCCTTGGATCGGTGCATTCTTAGCAGTTCTTTCTGCGAATGAGCGAATATTATAGTTACTTGAATTAATATCCGGTAAATATCTTCTTCTATTTAGAAGAGTTTCAACAAATCCAGTCTCCTTTGCCTTAATGACTACATTTTCTAGAAAATCCTTAATTGTAGGAAACTGTCTAAAATACTCATTTATAAATCGTTCAGCTTCGGTTACTGATGTATCAATTTCTGTAGATAGTCCCCATGCCCCTTGACCGTATATAATTCCAAAGTTAACAGCCTTTGCCTGGCGACGCATCTTTGATGTTATATCTTGCTTATCAACACCAAATACCTTCATAGCAGTTTCGGTATGAATGTCTAAATCATTATTAAATGCATATTTCAATGTATCACTTTCTGCTAGGTGCGCTAATACTCGTAATTCAATTTGTGAATAATCAGCAGCAAACAACATATTACCCGGTGTAGGTACAAACAGTTTTCTAATATTTCTTCCTTCTTCTGTCTTGATTGGTAGATTTTGTAAGTTGGGTTCTATACTACTAAGTCTACCTGTTGCGGTTGTTGCCTGTTTAAATATTGTATGAACCTTTTCATTATATAAAACCTTCTCAATTCCTTCTAAGTAAGTACTAAGTAATTTTTGATTAGTTCTAAAATCAAGAATTTTATCAACTACTGGATGCATTGCTTTTAGACCTTTCAAGGCATCAACATCAGTTGAAAAACCTGTTTTAGTCTTCTTAGATGATGGTAAACCTAAATCCTCAAATAAGATACTTCCCAATTGTTTCGGTGAGTTGATATTAAATTCTTTTCCAACTATCTCAAAAATCTCTTTACTTAGTTTTTCAATTTTAAGTTTGTATATCTCTTTTTGATTATCTAACTCTAGCTTATCAATTAATACCCCATCAAACTCCATATCAGCTAACACATTGGCAAGTTCTAACTCCAATTTAAATAACTCATACTGTGAAGTTGATTTCAACTCCTTTACTAAATCCTCCATTAAAAACTTAATTGCATGAGCCCTTTTTGCTGAGTAACTAGCTAGTTTCTTAATCTCAGGAATCACTTTTGATTTACCTTTTCCAAACACCTCTTCTTTTGACTGAACATCATCATAATGATAAATTCTCGCAATATCTTTAAGCTCTTCTTTATTGCTTGGATTAATTATATAACTTGCTAATAAACAATCAAATTTAACCCCTTTAAGATCATATCCTAACCATTTAAGAGCAACCTTCACTGCTTTTAAATCAAAGGTATATTTTTCTCTTTTTTCATCTGCTAACCAATCAGGTACAGATGTTAGGTTATTTTGAACAAGTTCAAAAGGAATGAATATTTCATCCTCATTCAATATTGTTAACCCAAGTATCTGTGACTTATGATAATTATCCTCATAAATCTCTACACTTATAAATGAATTGCCCTTTAAATATTTGTCTATATCGTATATTTCATCTTCGGTTATAATCTTAATTTCAGTAATTGGTTTAGGCTTCTTCTTTATAAATGAGAAAAATTCTAATTCCCTATAAAATTCATTTAGCACATCCTCATCATATCCATTATAAAGAGTATCCTCTAAAGATATCTCAATAGGAGTATCTTCTTTTATGGTTGCTAGTTTTTTACATAGTAATCCCTGCTCATAATGTTCTCTAATTCTTTCTCCTAGCTTACCTTTGATGTTATCCATATCCTTAATAACATTTTCAATGTTGCCGTATTCAAGAAGGAGTTTTGTTGCAGTTTTTTCACCCACTCCTGGAATACCTGGCAGGTTATCACTACTATCTCCCATCAATCCTTTTAGATCAGTTACTTGCTCTGGAGATAAACTAATCTTTTCTTTTAAGTAAGCAGGTGTATAGTTTTCAATTGTAGAGATTCCTTTTTTAGTTATTTTCACAGTAATCTTACTACTAGCTAACTGTAATAAATCCTTATCACCTGTATAAACATCTACAAAATAACCTTCATCAGCAGCTTTTCTTGCGAGTGTACCGATAATATCGTCTGCTTCATATGAATCCAGCTCATATCTCTTAATTCCAAGTTTGTCACAATATTCCTTAGCAAATGGAATTTGCTGTTTGAGTTCATCTGGTGTTTCGCTTCTTCCAGCCTTATACTCAGGGTACTCAACGTGTCTAAATGTTGGTTTATCTGCATCAAATGCTACTAAAAAATGACTAAAATCCTCTTTTAACAACTTAGACAACATACTACCAAAAGCAAACAAACTATTAGTAGGAAATCCCTTTGAATTTCTCATAATAGTACCAGTATATGCAGTAGCATAATACGCCCTAAAAACAAGACTAAAACCATCAACCAATATAAGCTTTTTCATAATCATCCTCCATATCAATTATAACACATTTATTATTGCGCTTCTTCTAAGATGAGCGTAAAATGGTTTTAGGTGATTTGATGTTTATAGACATATTAGTAATCTTAATATCGGGCTATTTAGCTGGAAAATTATTTGAGTTTATAAAAATGCCAAAACTACTTGGATATCTTTTTGTTGGTATCCTTTTTCAGTACTTTGGATTTATATCAACCGATTTATTACTATATAAAAAGCAAATAACAACATTCGCTTTATCGATCATTTTACTAAAAGCAGGTCTTGGAATAGATGCTAAAACAATAAAAAAAGTTGGTAATAGGGCTCTATTACTTGGATTCATACCAAACTTGTTTGAAGCGACTGTCATTTTATTAATGGGTATGTTACTACTAGATTTAAGTTTTATTGAAGCTGGAATGGTAGCATTTATTATAAGTCCCGTATCTCCTGCAGTTGTAATTCCATCTATGGTTAGTATCAAAGAAAAAGGTTACAACAAGAATGGAGTACCAGTAATGAATCTAGCTAGTGCATCTATTGATGATGTATTTAGTGTATTAATGTTTTCTATATTCTTGTTCTTATATGCAGGAAACCTAGATGGAAATCAAACACTTATAATGTGGCCATTAATCTATCTAGTAATAATGATTGCTGGTTTCTTCTTACAAAGGTTCAACATCAAACCTACAGTCGATAAAATATGGGATATTGCTCAAATATACTTGTTCTTTATAATTGGATTTATGGTTAACTTAAATACACTTGGTAACATAGGGCTTATCTCAATATTCATAATCATTATAGGTCTGCTTCTTCGTTTCATGGGTGTAATAACTTGTCTGAAAGGTTCAGTACTGGATAATAATGAAAAAACATTTTGCGTAATCGCAAATACACCGAAGGCAACTGTTCAGGCTAGTCTAGGTGCTATTCCTCTCATATATGGAGTTGCGAGTGGCGAATTGATACTAGCAATGAGTACACTTAGTATCATCTTGACTGCACCTATAGGATTAATTCTAATAGAGAAATTTACACATAAACTACTTAAAAAGGGCTCAATTTGAGCCCTTTAATATTTTATCTACAACACTCTTTACATACGGGTAAGTCAAGTTAATTAGTGGACCACCAATTATTAGGATTATGATTGTCCCAAACCATATTCTGTTTGGCAAGTCATATGAAACCATCAATATAAACCCTAATACTAAAACTACAAGTTCAACCAACTGTTTTACTCTTCCGTAGGAGATTCCTGTCTTTAGGTGAATTGATTCAACAAAGAAATCAATAGAAGGTAAAATCACTTTTGTTAACCTAATTACATTGATACCTATATTGATAACCAAAAGCGATGTTAATAAAGCGGGATATCCAATCCAAGGATTCGATAAATAATCAACAAAGTGTAGTACTACATCAATTAAGAATCCAATATACATACCCGAAGCAATTATGATTACAATATCCCAATTAGGTACTTTCTTTCTTAACCAGTAACCAATCGCAACAAGCAATGTGGATTGAACACCAAATGCTATCGCAAAACTTGATTTTGTTACATCAACGATATTTGCCATAAACACATCCCATGGTCCGACACCAACATTAGAAATCAATAGAAATCCGACACCACTCCCAATCATTGTGAGACCGAATACATACAATATATATTTACCCATTTAACTTCTCCAATATATCTAATAGACCATACATATCATCTATCATAAAATCCGGTTCTACTTCTTCTAAGTACTTTCTTCCCTTAAACGACCATCCTACTCCGCATGAGTAAACCGATGCATTTTTGCCGGCAAGAATATCTCCTTGATTATCTCCAATCATTATTGCACCCTTCGCTGGAACTTTGCTCATCGCAAGTAGTACAGGTTCTGGATCAGGTTTAGGGTTCGAAACATCATCAAGAGCAACAAAACAGTCAAAATATTCATCTAGACCATAATGTAAGAAACTTGGCATTGCTGCTTCTTTGAATTTCGTTGTTACAATCCCTAAGTAATACCCTTTGTCTTTAAGTATTCTCAAGACTTCTCTTACATTCGGATAAATTTCAAAATAATCAAACTCGTTCTTTTTATAGAAATCTCGATAGTAATTAATCATTTCAACTACCGTTTTTGAATCAAACCCATAACTAGAAAAAGTTTGTTCCAATGAGGGTCCTATAAAACCCTTAAATAATTCAAGATCAAATTCTAAACTCGGAACGTACTTCTTAAATACCTCTTTAAAGGTTTCAATAATAATATCATTTGTATTAATTAATGTGCCATCTAAGTCAAATAAAACTGTATTAACTTTCATACTACACCTCTCAACTTAAATTAGTATATCATATTATTTGTAACTGCTTAAACCGTTTGAAAATAATCATATCTAATATATAATTAAAATGGTGATTAGATGATAACAAAAACTAAGTTCAAAGAGTATTCTAGATGTAGGCGATACTTTGCACTGGAGAAATTAAATGAAGAAGGCGAAAACGCAATCGTAGCTGCTCACGATGATGAAATTCGTGATATTTTGGAAACGATTGATGGTTTTGACGGTTCGCTCGATTTAACGAGCGCTGAATTAGAAGCATTGCTTCCTTACTTCAACCGCCTTGAAAAGGTTTCAGCAAATGTAATTGAAAAGCACTTTGAAGGTGAGGTATTCTTCTCTCTGGAAACTGAAAAGCAAAAATCATTCGAGTGTATTGGAAATGACTACAGTTACAAATGTTTTGTTGATTGTTATTTAGAAAGAAAAGATTCTTTTTCTATCTTTGAGGTAAAGGCTACCACAACAAAGAAATTCGTAGACCTTAAATATACGGAAAATAAAGAAGCGTTTCATATATTTGAGAAAGTCGGAAATACTTACATTCTAAAAGAGGAATTAGGTGAAAAAATAAGTAAGAAATATCTTAATCAAAGAAGGAAACTTTTTGATAGATATTCATCGGTTGGTAAATATGTATACGACTTAGCAATCCAAAGATGGATTATTGAAAACAACTATATCCAAAACCAGATGGAAAGTAAACTTAGAAATGCTAAATACTATCTTGCAGTACTAAACTCTGAATATATTTTTGACGGAAATTTAGTTAACGATAAATACCCCGAGATTAATGGTCAGGAAATCGTTACATTCATTGACCTTACTAATATTACAAATGAGTACCTAAATAAAATTAAGTCGGATGTCAAGTCTGTTGAGGAATACCTTGATTACCGAGAAGCTCCAGAAATTCCCGTTGGACAATTTTGTCAAAGGAATAAAAAAGATCAATGTAAATACTTTGATATTTGTTGGAAATTTGTTCCAAATAGAAACTCGATATTTACCTACATTGATAATCATCATGGTTTCACAGATCAAAACGATGAAAAACATTATCCACTAGAACTTATTAACGAGGGTAAAGTTGGAATGTTTGATATTCCGTTTAATTGGCTAACTAGAGAAAAAAATAAGATCCAATATGAAGTGCATAGCAAAGACAACGTATTCATTGATGAGTCAAAAGTAAGATCGGGATTGCAGGCTTTGGATTTCCCAATATATCATCTTGATTTTGAATCATTCCCTTGTCCTTTACCTAGATTTAAGGGTGAGAAACCATACTCACAATCAGTATTTCAATACTCTCTTCATATCCAAAGAACATATAATGATACTGATATTGATGAAAACCATTATGAGTTTCTTGCCAAAGATGGGAATGATAACCGATACGAGCTAGTTAAGAGTTTAATAGATAATATCGGAAAATTTGGTCCAATAATAGTGTGGAATGAAAGTTTTGAGCTGGCTAGAATCAGAGAGTTTAAAGAGTTCTTCCCAGAGTTTGAGAATGAACTAACTAATATCGAAAAAAGAATATTTGATTTAATGTATGTACTAAAGTCAAATACCAAAATGTATGAGGCAATGGGATACTCAAATGAAAGAGCAAAACTTATGAATTACTACCATTCTGATTTACAAGGATCATACTCTATCAAGAAAGTATTGCCGATATTTTCTGATCTCAATTACGATGATATGGATGTTGGTAACGGTATGGAAGCTGTAGTGGCTTACATAATGATGACAAAACTTACTGGTGATGAATATTATAAAAAGTATAGTTCATTACTAGAATATTGTAAGCAAGATACATATGCGATGCTTAAAATACTGAATGAGGTAAAAAAAATGGTGGATTAGTCCACCATTTTATATGAAATTTTCTAGTAGTTGTAGAAGCATTATACTTATAAAGCTAAATAAATTATTAATTAAATGAATACCTACTGGCACCAGAATATTTTTTTTATACTTAACATACATAATACCGAATACCGATCCTAAACAGAAATATACAGGCATATATATTAATGACTCAACATCCATTGTGTGAACATATGCAAATAACAACGACGATACAATAATACCAACATACACATTAAATTTTTGTTCAAAAAACTCTAGTATTACTCCTCTAAATACAATTTCTTCAATTAAAGGAATAAATAGTACCGTTGGAATTGCCATAGCTAACGGATTTGTATTAAACATTTGAATTACATATTCTTGGTTAAGGCTTGTACCATCAATACCTAATTGTTGGTATATAATATTTAGAGCAATGTTTATACCTAAAATAATGAAGAAACCACCAAATACTATTCCTAAAAAGAATCTTGGCAAGTTCTTTGCATCGTGAACTATTTTCCTTCTATTAATTAAAAACATTACAATAAATAGAATAAGTGATGTTACTAGAGATATATAAATTGCCGGTTGGAATATGTCTTCAGTAGTTGGTGTAACACCATATTCGATCACATACCAAGCTGAATATGCTCCAACTAGAACAAACTGCAATACAATATAAATAAATATATAACTAATCAAGTTCCATAATTTCTTCTTGTTATTAATCATCATTACCACCTGCGTTTGTTACGTCCCTTCCCTCTAGATTTACGTGCTGGCTGTTGCATAAGTGACTGCATATTCATATTTTGATTAAGGTTTGCTGGATTTCCGCCCATTCTCTTCGCCATCTGTTTTTGAGCATCAAGAGCCTGTCTTAATCTATTAACATCTGCGGGAGTAGCTCCAGAACCTTTTGCAATTCTGCTCCTGCGCCTAGAAGAACGATCCAAAAGTTCAGGATTCTTTCTTTCTTCTTTTGTCATTGAACCAATAATAACTTCCATTTGCTTGAACTTTGAATCATCAACGTTTTCTGTAACACCCTTGAGTTTATTCATTCCAGGCATCATTCCCAAAATTTTACCCATAGAACCCATTCTTTTCATCATCTTAAATTGCTTTAACATATCATTGTAATTGAACTTTGCCGACATCATTTTCTCAACAAGTCCCATAGCTTCATCTTCATCTATGTTCTCAGTTACCTTTTCTACCAATGTGACTACATCACCCATTCCTAGGATACGTGAAGCCATTCTGTCTCCATGGAATACTTCTATTTCATCTAATTTCTCTCCAGTACCAGAGAACTTAATAGGAACACCAGTTACTTTTCGAATTGAAAGAGCAGCTCCTCCTCTTGTATCACCATCTAGTTTAGTCAATATGCAACCAGTTACAGATAATTTCTCATGAAAACTTTGCGCGACGTTTACTGCATCTTGACCGGTCATCGCATCAACAGTAAGTAAAACCTCAGTTGGATTGCATAATTTCTTTATCTCTACAAGTTCGTTCATCATTTCATCATCTATGTGTAAGCGACCTGCAGTATCAATAATTACTAGATCAAATGAATTGTCTTTTGCATACTTTAGAGCTTCTTTAGCTATCTTTAATGGTTTTTCCTGACCCATCTCAAAGACTTCAATATTAAGTTGGTTTCCAAGCGTTTTAAGCTGTTCTATTGCTGCTGGTCTATAAATATCACAAGCAACAAGCAAAGGTTTCTTACCTTCCTTATCTCTTAGATACTTTGCTAATTTTCCAACATGTGTTGTTTTACCTGCTCCTTGCAAACCGACTAGCATAAAAGTAGTCAATTGGCTGTCAAAGACCAAAGGCACTTCAACACCCATTAATTCTTTTAATTCTTCGTGTACCACTTTTACTACTTGCTGTCCAGGGTTAAGTCCGGATAGTATCTTTTGGTTTAATGCCTTGTCTTTAATCTCAGCAGTAAACTCTTTAACAACTTTATAGTTAACGTCCGCCTCCAAAAGAGAAAGACGTATCTCTTTCATCATTTCTGTTATATCATTTTCAGTTAATCGACCACGACCTGTAACTCTTCGCAAACTCATTTGTAGTCGATCAGCTAAGTTATTAAATGCCATATTATCACCTTAACGTTTTTAAGTTTTCGATTCTCTTACCGTTATCTCCTTCTTTTTCATCATATGCAAAACTAATTAGCAATTCGCATGGAAAATCATCACATTCTGCACAAGTTTTATAGTTCTTAGAGATAACACATTTTGCTACTGGACACTCTCCCCAAAAAGGGTTTCCTTTTTGAGCATGACATCCTTCACAATTAACCTTTTCTTTATATTCACATTTACTACAGTCTATACCACACATTGCAAACATCTAAATATCCTCCAGTTCATCGATTAGTGGATCCTCATACTTACTTCTTAACTTAGTAGTTATTTTGCTTAGTTTTTTATGTTTTTCCAATAAAGATAACTTACTTTCATAATCCTCTAGAAGTCTTTCAACTCTTACTAAGTTATCATAAACCGCATTTCTAGAGACACCATATTTATCTGCTACTTCTGCTAATGACAAATCATCTTCATAATATGACGTGATATAGTCTTGTTGCTTGTCGGTTAATAATGATTGATAGAAATCATATAAATCTATAATTCTCTTAGTTTTTTCTATCATAATATATCCTTAAACAAACCATAAATGTACTGTTCTATATCAAACTGCTCTAAATCATCAACCTTTTCACCTAAACCGACAAACTTTATTGGTAATCCAAACTTATTTCTAATTGCTAATACTATTCCTCCCTTAGCAGTACCATCAAGTTTTGTTAAAACTATTCCATTAACATTGGTTGCTTCAATGAATGCTTTTGCTTGTTCCATACCATTTTGTCCTGTTGTTGCATCAATAACTAGCAAAGTGTCATGTGGAGCATCCTCTACCTCTCGAGAGATTATCTTATTAATCTTTTCTAGTTCCTTCATTAAATTGATTTTATTTTGTAAACGTCCTGCTGTATCACATAAAAGTGCATCGTATCCTTCGGCTTTTGCCTTCTTTAGTGCATCAAAGATTACACTTGAAGGATCACTTGAAGATTCATTCTTAACTATATCAACTCCAACTCTTTCAGCCCAAATATTAAGTTGGTCCACTGCTCCTGCTCTAAAAGTATCTCCAGCAGCAAGTAGTACCTTCTTACCTTCATTTTTTAGTTTCTTTGCCACTTTAGCTATTGAAGTTGTTTTTCCAGTTCCATTAACTCCTACGAATAAGTAAACACTTAAACCAAATTTTGCTACATTTAGATTCGAGTTTACGATTTCGCCCTTGATGTATAGTTCAAACATTTTATCTATAATAATGGGGTTCAACTCAGTTGGATCTGAAAGACCCTTTAATCTAGAGTCACTTCTTAATTCATCGATGAATTCAACAACTGTATCAACACCAATATCAGCCATGATGAAAAGTTCTTCTAATGAATCAAATAGTTCATCTGAAAAGTTACTATACCCTGATAGAATATTCATAAGATTTTTGAATACTCCATCTCTAGTTTTTTTCATCCCAATCTCGTATTTTCGATTGATTTTTTTCGCTTTTAATCTATCAAATAATCCCATGATAACCTCTTTCAATTGATTTTATCATAATCACTATAAAAAAACTATAAAGGGACCAAAATGGTCCCTATTTAACAACAATACTAACTAATCTTCCTTTAACATATATTATCTTTACAATTTCTTTTTGAGAAGTAAATTCCACAACTTTATCCGTTAAAGCCATCTTCTTAATAGTATCCTCTGATTCATCAACAGAAACAATAATTTTATCCCTAACTTTTCCATTTACTTGAACGACTAATTCAATTGTATCTTCTACTAGCAATTTATCGTCATATATTGGCCATTTCTGATAAGCTAACTCCTCATCACTCAATTGCTGATTTAACTCTTCAGTAATATGAGGAGCGATTGGATTAAGTAATTTCAGGAAATTAATCAAGTATTCTTTTGATATTTTCTTAACTTTATAGACTTCATTTATGAATATCATCATTTGTGATATTGCGGTATTAAAACGCGAATTCTCATAGTCATCTGTAACTTTTTTCACTGTTTGATGATACACTTTTTCGAGTTCTGGAGACTCTGTTATTTCAAAATCCATTACTCTAGATACTCTTTCCAAGAACTTTCTTGATCCATCAAGTCCCTTATCACTCCAAGGTTTCGGAGCATCTAATGGACCCATGAACAAAATATAAAGCCTCAAAGTATCCGTTCCGTGAGTCTGAATAATATCATCAGGATTTACTACATTACCTTTTGATTTACTCATCTTCTCACCATTCTCACCTAAGATCATTCCCTGGTGATATAGTTTCTTAAATGGTTCCTCAACTGAAACTAATCCTCTATCATACAGATATTTGTTCCACATTCTTGAATAAAGCAGATGTCCAGTAGTATGTTCAGATCCACCAGCATAAAAATCAACTGGCATCCAATGATCAAGCAACTCTTTTCTAGCGAACACATCATTATTATGCGGATCAATATATCTTAAGAAATACCAACTTGATCCAGCTGAACCAGGCATTGTTGTAGTTTCTCTCCTACCCTTAACACCATCAATCTCAACATTAACCCAATCAGGAGCATTTTCTAAAGGAGCAGTTCCTACCTTGATTGGAGTATATTGTTCTAATTCTGGAAGTTCTAAAGGTAACTCCTCTAGAGAAAGCACTTTCTTAGTACCATCTTCCATATGGATGATTGGAACTGGTTCACCCCAATATCTTTGGCGTGCAAATATCCACTCACGCATTTTATAGTTAACTGATCGTTTACCAAGATTATTTTCTTCTAACCAATTGTTCATTTTATCAATGGCTTCATCTTTTCCCAAACCATCTAAGAAATCACTATTAACATGTACCGCATCTCCCAAAAATGCTTCTTTAGATATATCACCATCAAGAACTTTGACGATATCAATTCCAAATTTTGAAGCAAATTCATAATCTCTTTGATCATGTGCAGGTACAGCCATTATTGCACCAGTACCATATGTACTTAGTACGTAATCAGATATCCATATTGGAACAGGTTTATTATTAACAGGATTAATTGCATATGCACCTGTAAATTCACCTGTTTTTTCTTTGTTTAGTTCTGTTCTTTCTAAATCAGATTTACCCCCAGCAAAAGCAATGTATTTATCAACAGCTTCTTGCCTATCTGGCGTAACAATCTTTTTAACAAGCTCATGTTCTGGGGCTAGCACACAATAAGTTGCTCCAAAAAGTGTATCAGATCTAGTTGTGAATACAGTAAATTCATAATCAGTATCCTTAATCTTAAACACCACTTCAGCTCCTACGCTCTTACCAATCCAGTTTCTTTGCATTTCTTTAGTAGAGTTGGGCCAGTCAATTTCATCTAAACCGCTCAATAGTCTCTCCGCGTATTTAGGAATATCGATAATCCATTGTTTTAAGTTCTTCTTAACAACTGGATATCCTCCTCTTTCACTAACACCATTAACGATTTCATCGTTAGCTAAAACAGTTCCTAGTTCTTCACACCAGTTTACAGGCATATCAATATACTTTGCTAATCCATCTTTATATAACTCACCAAAAATCCACTGTGTCCACTTATAAAATGATGGGTCACTAGTAGCAACTGCTCTTGACCAGTCATAATCATAACCTAATAGTTTTAATTGACGGGTGAAGGTTTCAATATTTTTATTTGTAAATGAACCTGGATGATTTCCAGTCTTAATAGCATACTGCTCACTCGGAAGTCCAAATGAATCGAATCCCATCGGATGTAACACGTTATAGCCTTGCATTCTTTTAAACCTAGATATTACATCTCCTCCTGTGTACCCTGCAGGATGGCCAACGTGCAACCCTTGACCTGAAGGATATGGAAACATATCTAAAACGTAAAACTTCGGTTTAGAAAAATCCCAAACATCCGTTTTAAAAGTTTCATTTTCTTCCCAATGTCTTTGCCATTTCTTCTCTATCTTCTGATGATCATACATACTATCATCTCCTTTGCATAGTTCTAATAGCCATTAGAACATATATAAGTGGTATTACTTGTATCATAGATATAATAATTGACGATATGCTTACTCCATATAATAGAATAATCAATCTAATTATTACATATAATGTCATAGCGTTAATAAGCATCTTGAATATTTGTCTAAATTTGAGTTTTGTAAAACTAAATATTTTAATGATAAGTGTATCAAATAATAAAAGTAAAACTACTGTAATTATATTCGCAATATAAGCAGCAATTAAACCAACAGGTAACCACAGGTTTCTATAACCCATAATTAAACTATCTAGTCCATCAAAGAAACTGTCCCAGAAAGCATCATCCTCAACATTGAAATCTAATCCATTCCATTCAGTTGGAAGTTCAGTATATGGTATAGAATCAAATAAGACAGTTGCGGAATAGAAATATACTACATCTTCTCTCAAGACAACCACGAAACCAAAATCAGCAACCGTATGTTGCGCCGATGGATCGATAATGACTTTGTAATTTAAAAGTTCAATCTCTTTTAATACACCCTCACTACAAACAAGTTTATCACCTAATTCGCAATCAATATTGAGTTCATCATATAAGAGGTTTTTTGTATCATTCCTCATAGCGGGTGAAAAACCATCAAACTTCAGTAACGAAATTAATACTGGCAAAGCTACAATCAATGAAAGTAATAATAAGTAACCAAAACTCTTCCAGCCATTATCATTTCTAGTCTTATAGATATATTTTGGACTAATAATACAATTTTTTATGTGCTTATACATATAGTTTTCTCCTAATATTATATACATTATATCTTTTTTGCTCCTATTTGAAAAGTGCTCTAGTCAAACATATTGTATGAAAGCGATACACTTATGTATGATAAAATGATTAAGAGGTTTATTATGTTAATGACTAAAGAGAAAAGATATAATACTCTAAATAATTTCTACCGAGATAAATTCAGGCAAAAAGTGTTCAAAGTTTCATTGAATGCTTTTAGAAGTTGTCCCCATATGGCAAGTGGTGGATGTGTATTTTGCTTGGAAGGTTCGGGTGAATTTGCTGGTGATAGATATGATTCCTTGGAAAAACAATTTATTACAGTGCGTGATAAAATGCATATTAAATGGCCCAATGCAAAGTATATAGTATATTTTCAAGCATACTCGAATACATACGGTAATGATGATTTGTTAATATCAATGTACGAACAAGCATTAAGTATTAACAAGGATATTGTAGGAATCAGTATATCAACTCGCCCAGATTGTATTTCGGATAATCTAATTGATTACTTTGAAAAACTATCAAAGAAAACATACTTAACAATTGAACTGGGTCTACAGTCAGCACATGATAAAACGCTTAAATATATTAATAGAGGTCATTCATACTCAGAATTTGCATCTATGGTACAGAAACTGAGAAGTAGGAATATCAATGTAGTTGTACATATTATAAATGGTTTACCATATGAAACGAAAAATATGATGACTGATACAATTAAAAAGATAAACTCATTAGATGTTCAAGGAATAAAGATTCATTTATTACATATCATGAAAGGTACAAAACTTGCAGATTTGTATCTAGAAGAAAAGTTTGAAACTTTAACACAAGAAAAGTACACAGATATTGTATGTGACCAACTCGAAATTCTCAATAAAGAAATTATTGTGCATAGACTAACTGGAGATGCACCTAAAGAAAAACTAATCGAGCCAATGTGGAGTTTAAAAAAGTTTGTTGTTATTAATGAAATTGATAAGGAAATGCGAAGAAGGGACTCATATCAGGGATGTTTAGAATAATATCTTTCTCACATAAGATGATATCTGAATATATAAACTCAAAAAGTAAAGTCGTTGACGCTACTTGCGGAAATGGTCATGATACACTATTTCTTTCAAATATAGTAACGAAGGGCCATATTTATACGTTTGATATTCAAAAAGAGGCAATTGAAAATGCAAAGAAATTAGTTAACGCAACCAATGTAACTTATATCAATGATTCTCATGAAAATGTACTTGATTATGTCAAAGAGGTTGATGCAGCTATATTCAATCTAGGTTACCTACCAAATTCAGAAAGTGCTACAACAACAAACTATAAAACTACAATATCTGCAGTTGATAATATCTTAAAAATTCTATCAAAAGATGGGATAATCGTTATTACAGTTTATATAGGTCATAAAGAAGGAAGAATTGAGAGTAAGAAACTAATGAAGTATGTAAAAAAACTAAATAGACCCGTTTCAATTTATAAACTAGTTAATAGAAAAAATGCTCCATTTGTCATAACGATCAAATGAGCATTTTCTTTATATTCCAACTCTTTTATATATAGTATCTACTTCTTTTAAGTAATACTCCAATGTGAAACAATTCTTAATTTCATCTTCTGTTAAAATCTTTGATACTTCACTTTCGATTAATAAATCCTCAAATTGCTTATCCTCTTCCATAGCTCTCATTGCGATAGGTTGTACCATATCATATGCTTCTTCTCTAGAATGGCCTTTCTTAATGATATCTGACATAACTCTTTGAGCAAATATCACACCATTTGTAATATAGATATTAGCTAACATCTTATCTTCATGAACTATTAATTTATCAATAACATTACTAAATCTATTAAGACCGTAGTCTAGAATAGTTGTAGCATCTGGTATTATTACTCTTTCTACACTAGAGTGAGAAATATCTCTTTCGTGCCACAATGGAATATTATCAAAACATGTGTTCATATATCCCCTTATCATACGAGCAACACCAGTTATATTTTCACTGCTAATTGGGTTTCGCTTATGAGGCATTGCACTTGAACCCTTTTGGAACTTATCGAAGTATTCTTGTACTTCCCCAACTTCTGTACGTTGTAAGTGTCTAAGTTCAACTGCCATTTTCTCCATTTGCGATGCAATTAATGCAAGTACTGACATATAATGAGCGTGTCGATCTCTTTGCAGAGTTTGAGTAGATATATTGCTTGAAGTAATTCCCAATTCCTTACAAACATAATCTTGAACAAATGGTGGCGTATTTGCGAAATTACCAACTGCACCTGATATCTTACCAACCTCAATAATCTTTCTTGCCTCATTGAATAATTTATTAAGTCTATTAAGATCCTCATACCATAACGCAAATTTCAATCCAAACGAAGTGATATCAGCATGAATGCCATGAGTTCTCCCAATACATGGAGTATCTTTATATTCTTTAGCCTTATTTTGTACTACTTTGATTAAACGTTTAATTCCTTCTTCTAAAATATCATTTACTTTCTTAAAGATGAAGCCATTAGCCGTATCGATAACATCAGTACTAGTTAATCCATAATGAACCCATTTTTTTTCTACTCCTAGTGTTTCACTAACACTTCTCGTAAAGGCAATAATATCATGTTTAGTATCCTTTTCGATCTCTAAAATCCTATTGATATCGTAACAGGCATTCTCTTTTATGGTTTTAACATCTGTTTTTGGTATTACACCTAGTTCAGCCCAAGCTTCTAAGGCGAGTATTTCTACCAATAAATAGGCATCAAATTTTTGCTTTTCTGTCCAAAAGTCTTTCATAATATCTCTAGTGTATCTTGCTATCATATAATCCTCCTAAAGAATAAAGTTATCATACATCTCACGAAACTCATTTTCATATCTAATAAACCTATCTAGCACTTGGAAGTCAAAGTGACTGCTAAAGTTTTCTCTGATTACTCTAATTGATTCAATATGGTTAAACTCATTTTTATACAGCCGATCCATTCTAAGTGCATCATATATATCCATAAGTAGCACTATTTGACTCTTTATATCCAGTGTAGTTTTTTCAACAGTGAAATCACGTTTACCAAAAGTGCTATGGCAATGGTTTCTTACCAAGTCCTCTGAAAACTGATTAACTCTTAATCGAGAGATTATCTCTCGTGCAAACTTTGTTCTCTCTTCAATGTCTTCATAATCTTTTTCTGATAAGACCTTAATATACTTATAATCCATTAACGTTAAGTAATCTCTTCTATCAATATGAACCTTTGAGAAATCAAATACTTCTTCTATTTGATTTTGATTCATTTTAAGTAACCCAGCTAGTTTTCTCGCAATTTGAGCCACTCTGTATGAGTTGAACTTATCTTTATATAGGTTGGCAGTATTAAATATTCCTACACTATCAAAAATGTCTTCAACAACTCTCATAAAATCTTTTTCCAATGCTCTTCTCTGAGATAACTCCCTTTTTCTTTCTTCATGCATTTTTTCTGATATCCTAACATTGAAGTTGAGAGCTAAAAGAAATAGTACTAAAACCAAAGTTCTTATACAAATATCCCTAAACTCCGGTGTATCTGTAAACTCAACAAAACTTCTTATATCAATTAGATAAGTATACGTTGGGTATATTACTGCAAAATGCATTATCGTATATATAAACAATGTCAAATATGAAATGTGTTTCATCAATTTCCTATTCTGATAGAATGCAGTAATTGTTAATGAAAAGAATATTAATCCATATGAGATGTTCGCGATTGAGTTATATATAAGTTTTTGATTAAAATCCATGTTTGAGCTAATTGCATTAATTGCATCTATTCGTAAGTTTATAAACATCGCAATCGCAATGGCTATTGTATTAATACTCACAAAATACATAGCAGTTTTTTGCTGGACCTCATTCTTAGGATCAGAGTATATTAAACTCTTTAACAATTGATTAACTCCAAATGTGAATAAGAATACCAAAAACGAAACGACAATTATCTTATAGTTCCTGGTTAATAAAAACAAAGAAAAGAGAATGTTTGTTATGAAAACAATTCTCTTAATAATTCTATTGCGTCGATAAAGAAGCTCAGCTTCATCTAAAATGTCAACCCCTGCTTCCAAATCAAACATACGAAAAACTTTCTTAAATGAAAATCTCTCCTTATCGATTTTAGGCTTTAATAATTTCTTCTTTCTACGACTACGAAAAACTTTCCAGTTGTGGGAAATCTTTTTTATCTTAGACTCTTTCTTAGGGTTGTATTTCTCGTTGTCAGTCTTTTTTAAATATTCATCAATGTTAAAGTCTTCCTGAGTCATCTAAATCATCCTTAAAATAGTTTTTCTTGAGTAACGGATAAATCTTTATTTGCAGCATCTTCCATAGCCATTTGAGCTACTCTAGTCGATGCGGCAGCAGCAATTGCTCCTACTATATCATCCATCATAGTATGGCATTTTGGGCTATCACCTTTGCCGTGTTCGTTTAATTCATTAACAATTCCTGGTTTATTTACATCAATGTCTCCAAAATTAGTCTGTCCAACAATTCCAAATAGTCCAGCTACTGCTAATCCAAGTATCTCATCAACACCAAACAAACCTAAATCATATGCTAAAATGTCCTGAATTGGACCTTCGAAAAGTCCTTTTTCAGCCATTCTGTCTATTTCAGCTCCTAATAATAATATATGAAAGACATCTCTATAAGATAATATCTTTAGTACGCTATCTTCACAATCGGAAATATTAATCTCATCAGAGTATTTTGATTGTTGATCAAATGCAATCTTTGCGATATCGCGATAATCTATTCCCCTATCCTTAAGTATTTCAAGATTAATATCCATCATCTCTTGACGAGAGTATAATAGTTTCGGTTTTGACATATTCTCACACCTTTCGGTATAATTATAACATATAAATTGAATCAAAATATAGCGAAATCAAACGGAGGAAATATGATCTACAACTTTTTTAATGCGCCACCAACGCCTGAAAAAGCAGTTCAAATGTTTTCATTGTTTCATTTAGGTACAATACTTTTTTTAGGGTTGATTGTTTATTTGTTATATAGGTTTAAAGACAATATTAGAAATTGGAAACACGAATCGAAACTTAGATATGCACTTATTATAATTCTTCTATTTTCTGAGTATGGATTTATGATCAACTCGTGGGTAGTTGGTGAAATAGGTTTACCATTTCATTTATGTGGATTTAGTTTAATTCTAACAATCATTTTATTAGCGACAGGTTCATATAGAGCATTTGAAATTCTTATATTCACAGGAGTCCTTGGGGGTTTAATTAGTTTTATAGTCCCTGATAATCATGATTACGGTTATAACAGTATAAAGTTTTATAGTTTTTATTATAATCACACTATAATGATTGTTGCTCCTATGTATTATTTATTTGCATATAAATACAAAGTTACAAAACGTTCTCTTATAAAAGCATTTCTATTTATGGTAGCTGCATGGGTGTTTGATTATATTGTTAATACTATAATTAGATCTGTCTCCGAACACGATGCAAACTTTATGTATACTCATGAACTTCCAGAACCTTTGGTAGGTATTCTTCCTGGATGGCCGTGGTATATTCCGATATTTGGACTAATAGCAGTATTTATGTACGGAGTATTCTATTTGATATTTAGAGAAAAACCAACTAATAATTAGTTGGTTTTATTATATTTAGTATAGTCAATATGTGTAAACGGCTCTCTTGCTTCGATATTATGCTCATGCAACTCAATGAATTTAAGTGCCCATTCAGGTAGATTATCGTGATCAAAACTTCTATAAATGACAATGTATAAATCCATCTGTCTTAGCTTTAGGAATTTGTCGAATACTTCAAACCATTTATCATCAAGCTTATACACTTCATTATAACCTTCCATAAAATGAGTCATTATATAATCAATTCTTTCTTCATCGGTAGGTGTGAACCATATTGCATAAAACAAAACCATCGCAATATCATGAATAAACCACTTATATGCACAATCATCAAAATCAAAGACTATGAAATTCAAATCATCATCCACAAAGAAATTACCTCGATGCATATCAGTGTGTATCAATCCGTAACTGTCCTTAGGAGTATCTAGTTTTTTTAACTCATTGTATTGCTCCATAAAAATATTGTAGATATGTTTCTTATTCTTAGGTAGATAGCTTTCAGCATCAGCGTAGATTTTCTCCTCATACCAAGAATATCTTTTATACTTAGGCTCAAAATCTATCGTCAACTTATGCATCTTTGCCATTACTCTTCCATACTCCCTAAAAAACGCAGGTGAACGATCATCTGGTCCAGGAGCTCTTCCAGGGGCATATTCGAAGATATTTGCGAAAAATGCTTCATCAATCTTTTCAACAAAATTCCCATTCACCGATAACTCTGGAACGATTACTTTGGCTCCGTTCTCGTGTAAATAGTGAATAAATTCAATTTCTGAATTAAGTTCGTGTAAAGTTCTATGGTCTGAGTGTACAAAACGTATTACATATTTCTTATCATCTTTTATAAATGAGTAAATGAAATTCTCAAATCCACCAATTTCTTCAAGTGTACTTTCATCAAAACCAAATAGTTCGCTTCCTCTTTTTAAGTGCTTATCATTAAAACTCTCTTTAATGTGTTTTTCCATTAGTTAAAATACCCTCCCTCTCTAAGCAATTTATTTCCATTGATAAAATCTTTTATATTCATCTTTTTCTTT
>Ga0194000_1000018_pt1 | contig 29213 bp, 20 predicted proteins | sample FLT_67_MG_FD_140346 | JGI IMG/M metagenome (GOLD analysis project Ga0194000, IMG submission 140346) | Sediment microbial communities from the Broadkill River, Lewes, Delaware, United States - FLT_6-7_MG | ecosystem: Environmental > Aquatic > Freshwater > River > Sediment | place: USA: Delaware... | reverse complement strand
ATTAGTTAGAAGTGTAGTTGAAAAAGCTCACAATAAGGACAAGAAGTGTTTGATACATCTTGATTTAGTAAGAGGATTATCAAGTGATGAATACGGAGTAGAATACGCTGTTCAATTCTTCAAGGTTGACGGTATCGTATCTACTAGAGAACAAGTTATAAGAGCAGCTAAAAGAAAGAAAGTTATCTCAATATTCAGAGTATTCTTAATTGATACTTATTCACTTAATAGAAGTATTTCAAAGGTAAATCAACTAGAGCCTGATTATTTAGAGTTGTTACCTGCTAAAGCGTACAGTATTATGAATAAAATTAAGAGTATGACTGATATTTCTGTAATTGGCGGAGGATTAATTGATTCTAAGGATGAGATTGATAGTTGTATTGAATCAGGAATGATAAGTGTAACAGTTAGTAATAGCGATTTATGGTAAAAGTTAATAATAATTCTAGAGATGAGAGTAGGAAATAAAAGCAATACAGTTTTCTTGCTCTCTTTTTATATCAAGAGGGACATATCTTAAAGAGGTGATTTTATGTATGATGTAATAATTATTGGTGCTGGTATATCTGGCGCAACAATTGCTCGAGAATTGTCAAAATATAATATAAGGACATTGATCCTAGAAAAAGAGAATGATGTAGCTATGGAGGCTACTTTAGCAAACAGTGCCATAGTTCATTCTGGCCATAATCCTGATCCTGGAACTTTGAAAGCAAAGTTCAATGTGATGGGTAACAAAATGTACAAGAAGATGTCGGATGAACTAGATATTCCCCTACTAGAGTGCGGTGGAATGGTTGTTTCAACGAATGAAACACAAAATCAAATACTCTCCGATTTGAGAAACCGTGCTCTAGCTAATGGGTTAAGTCCTGATGAAGCGAAGATAATTGATCGTTTTGAGATACTTAAGCTAGAACCCAACATCTCTGATTCAGTTAAAAGTGCACTTTTCTTAAAGACTACAATGGTAACTTTTCCATGGGAAGTAGCGATTGCTAATATCGAAAATGCTATGAATAACGGTGTTGAACTTATGTTGAATACTAAAGTTCTCAGCATAGGATACTCAAATCGATATAACGTAAAAACAGGCAAAGGGACATTTGAAGCAAGTATTGTGATTAATGCATCAGGTGTTAATGCGCAAGAAATAAACGAAATGGTTAATAAAAGTAGTTTTAAGATTTCGCCTAGAAGAGGGGAATATTTTGTACTTGATAATGATATTACAGTAGTAAATTCAGTTATTTATCCTACCCCAACAGATAAAGGTAAGGGGGTAATAGCTACTCCGCAAGTACATGGAAATACCTTACTAGGTCCCACATCTATGAATGTTGATTTCGACAATATGACGAAAACATCATATGAGGGGCTTGATTACATAAAAGAAAGTATCAAAGAAACTATCAAAGATATTCCATTTAACAAAATTATAAGATCATTTTCGGGTAGTAGGGCGAGTTCAGATGTGGGAGATTTTATTATAGATGAAAACAATAAGTTCATAAATGTAGCCGGAATTGATTCTCCAGGATTAACTGCCGCACCTGCTGTTGCGAAGTATGTTGTTGAAGAGATGGTAGCGAATTTAATCCAACTTAAACCTAAGAAGGATTGGAATCCCAAAAGAAGAAAAGTTATTAGACTCAATGAACTCTCTAAACCCGAAAGGGAGGAATTGTTCAAATCAGATTCGAGATACGCAAATGTGATATGTCGCTGTGAAAACATTTCCGAAGGAGAAGTCATTGATAGTATAAAAAGAAACTGTGGGGCTACTACAATTACAGGAGTTAAAATGAGAGCCAGACCCGGAGCGGGAAGATGTCAAGGTGGAGTGTGTCAACCAGAAGTTCTTAAAATACTATCTAGAGAGCTAAATATCAAACCAACTGAAGTAGTTTATAAGCAACAAGGTACTAATATTTTGGTATCTAGGACAAAGGAGTAATTATGAAAGAATATGATATTGTTGTTGTTGGTGGTGGAAGTGGTGGCTTAGCTGCTGCTATTGAAGCTAAGAAAAATGGTGTAGATAGTATTTTAGTAATCGAAAGAGAATTAGAACTAGGTGGAATATTGCTTCAGTGTATACATAATGGATTTGGACTTAAGATATTTAAAGAGGAATTAACTGGCCCAGAGTATGCTGAAAGATTTATTATTGAGTTGAAGGAAATGGGTATTGAGTATAAGGTTGGTACTTTGGTTACGAGTATTGGTAAGGACAAAGTATTGGAATACTCAAATGAAGAAGAAGGTTTTGTATCAATAAAGGCAAAAGCAATTATAATGACAACTGGTTGTTATGAAAGGAATGCTGGTGCTATAAGTATACCTGGAGATAGACCATCAGGTGTTTTGACAGCTGGTACTGCTCAGAAATATATAAACATTGATGGTTATCATGTTGGTAGGAAAGTATTTATCCTAGGTAGTGGAGATATTGGTCTTATTATGGCTAGAAGGTTAACTTTAGAAGGTGCGAAGGTTCTTGGTGTAGCTGAGATACTTCCATTCTCAAGTGGACTGACAAGAAATATTGTTCAGTGTCTGGATGACTATAATATTCCACTTTATTTAAGTCACACTGTTACGAATATTGTTGGTAAAGATAAACTTAGGAAGATCGAAATTTCAGAGGTAGATGGATTCACTCCTATACCAGGTACAGAAAAAGAATTTGAGGTTGATACATTACTTTTATCAATTGGATTGATTCCTGAAAATAACTTGATTGAACAACTAGGAGTTGCGATTGATCAAAGAACTCGTGGAGCAATTGTATCTGAATCATACATGACAAATATAGATGGAATATTTGCAGCAGGTAATGCACTTCATGTCCATGACCTAGTTGATTTTGTAACTGCTGAAAGTAGAAGAGCTGGCGAATCCGCTTCAAGGTATATTAAAGGAAACCTTGACACGGAAGCAGATTTATCTACAACAGCTGGCAATGGAATTAGTTATGTGGTTCCACAGAAGATAAATCTTAAAAATATAAGTAATAAACTAGAATTGTTTCTACGAGTAAAAAACGTTCATAAAGATGCAAGAATAAAGATCACTTCCAATGGAGAAATAATAAAATCGGTTAAGAGAAGGCATTTAGCTCCTGCTGAGATGGAAACAATCTCTTTAAAGATTAGTGAGTTAGAAAATGTATCAGATGAGCTTAGAGTGGAATTGGAGGGGTAATATGGAAAAGTTAATATGTATTGTTTGTCCAATTGGGTGCCATCTTGAAATTACTGAAAAGGACGGAGAATTTATAGTAACCGGGAATGAATGTAAACGTGGTCCAGTTTATGCAAAAAAAGAACTTACAAATCCTACAAGAGTAATTACAAGTACCGTAAAAATAAAAAATGCAATATATGAGAGACTTCCAGTTAATACAAAAGGGGAAGTACCATTCGATATGATTTTCAAAGTTATGGAAGAGTTAAAGACTGTTGAAGTAAAATCACCAATTAACTGTGGGGATGTTGTTATTAGCAATATACTTAACACAGGAGTTGATATAGTTGCTTCAAGGTCAATGTAAAAGTTGATCAAAGCATCTTTAATTGTATAGAAATATATGATAAAATGAGTTGACCTAAAACTCTTTGAGTTTTGAAAAACGGGAGGCCAGATTACTGCTCCCGCTTTTTTTTGCTACTGATTTGAAATATAACTAACTAAATCCTCTGTATGTTTTTCATCTACATGATATGTTGGATTGATTAAACCGTTTAGAAATTCAGTTTCGTCTTTTGTTTTATCTTTCTTTTTTTCTAACATTTTTCTCATCATCTTGAACATGAATTTCATGAACCCTTTAACTTTTGAAACGTCCATTCCTCCTGGTAAGTAGAAGAACTTGTGCATAGATTGTTGTTCTGGTGTTAGATTCTTGTTTAAGATGTTGTTCTCGTTTTCAAGGTCATCCAAACTTCCACCACAAGCATATACTGTTATAGGTTTGTTTTTAAAAAGATTCATTGCACTTTTTATAGACTTCATTTTACCAATATAAACCCCTGCACCAAATATAACATTATCATATTTAAGTAATTCTTTCTTGTTCGCTTTTGAGAAATCGATTGCCTGACAATTAAGTTTACTAGCAATTATTTCAGCATATTGTTTTGTATTACCATATTTTGATTTATAAACAACTATTGTATTCATATATACCTCCAATAATATTATATCAAATCAATTATTCAAGATGTTAAATGATTGTTAATTATCAGGATAATTCTTACCCTCAGCCCATAGAAGACCGTTTTTGGCTAATATATCTAAAACTTCTTTGTTGTATCTTGCCATTTGATTAGCAACATAATGAAGTCCAAAATATCTCATTGCCGGATTTACCTTAGTTTCATTTTCAAAGTGTTTTCTTACTTCGTTAACAGCTTCATCACCATCAACTTCCTTAACTACTTGAAGAATTTGCTCTAATCTCTCCTCATTTATAGTTAATTTAGGGTCTCCATACTTTCTATAGTACTCTTGTTGGATAAACTCATCAGTGTGATTTTGATATTCTTCATTATGTACTACAATATCTTGAGATAGTTTATTAGCAATAACTCTATCATTCTTAGGATATCCCATAGTTAGTAATACTACTGGTATAACTCCTTTTGGTAATTTGAACTTTTCTTGGATTTCCGGGATTACATCGATTGTAGTACCAATATAAACAGAACCAACACCATATGCATTGGCAGCAGTTTCAATTGACTGAGCTGCGATTATAACATCTTGGAATCCTACCCAGAAGTGTAATATACTTTTGTCCATAACAAATGGTGCTTTGTTTAACTTAGCCCACCTCTTTAATCTATTAAAATCAAGACAAAATAGTAGGTTCAGCGGAGCGTCTTGGATGAATTTTTGCATTTTTTGATCTACAAACCATTTTGCATTATCCTTATCCTCAATCTTAATAATTGAAAGCGGCTGCAAGTTACCAGCACTAGCTGCTTTTAGGCCTGTTTCTAAAATGCTTTCTACGACTTCTTTTTCAATTGGTTTATCTAAATAACTTCTTACACTACTTCGGTTAAGTAGTACATTTATAGTTTCGTTCATATATACCTCCTCTCTAATTATAGAATAAGTTAAATTGATTATTCAATATAGATTATAAAAAAGACTCACTCTTTTGAAGTGAGTCCTTTTACTTAAATCAAATAACCAATAACAATAGCAACAATTCCCCATACGATTACAAAAATCTGTAGATTTCTTTCACCCTTGAAGATTTTAGCCATTGCACGGAATTTACCCATATTCCAAATGATTGGAAGTTTCAAAACTCCGATTATAATACAGAAAATCCCATAAATAATTAAAATAGTACTTAATACACCCATAATATCCTCCTATATATTTGATCTTTTAGTATAAAGCTTCATCAATAACCAAGTAGCTAATAAGTTGTATGCTACACCAATTATGAATACTACTGCTGCACTACCTGATTCAGTTGGTAGTAATTCTAATTCAACTATTCTTGCTGACCAATACCCAGGAGCAACACCTAATAAGTACTGCGCCCAACCAGTTACTAAGAATCCTATAACTGGGAATATTAGCACAAGACCTGAAGTTTTCATTATTACGAATCCTTCAACTTTGTTGTTGCTAAATGAATTTACGATTAACGCAACACTTGGAACTTGGATGGCACCTAGTATTGATATTAAAACAATTGTTATAAAATTAGTATTTGGTAAGAACCCTGTTGCATATATTAATACTACTGTAGATATTAACCCAAATACCATACCTACAAGTAATTTTACCATAACATAGTGTCTAACTGATATAGGAGTTATTTTCAAACTCATGAGTACTTTGTCATCTTTGTCATCAAGTAATGTAAAAGCCACTAATGCACCGAACAAGAAACCTGTCATTATGATTAACATCATTGCTACAATACTAGCTGTTGGATTTCCAGGTGCAGTGTTTTCTTCTATGTAAGGAACTAAGAAGTATCCAACTGTACCAAGAATTGCTGGATAGAACATAAAGAATAAATATAGTTTATCTCTGAATATTGTTTTTAGTTCATTTTTTAGTACGGTACCAAACATAATTTACACCCCACTTTGCCTAACGGCATAATTTTGGAATTTAGGAATTGCTACTAAGAAGTATAGTAGTATACCTCCAAAGAACAGATATCCTAATGCCATATAATAATCAAATCCATATTCATATCCATTGAAACCACCTTTTATTATTATTTGTGATGCATGGACTGGATTGATTAACATTATCTTTTCCCAAATTTCTCCCTTTAATACTTCGAATAGTACAAGGATCGATGGGATAAATAACACAAAACCTAATACGAACATATTAACAAGTAGTGTCGTGAAATCTTTTTGATAATATGATAAAACCAATCCTCCTATTGTAAACGCAACGGTTGATATAACGATTGCCAGTAGAAGAAGGAAGATATTAATATCGATATTTCTAATGAAATAGAATACTCCAATTATTAGTAGCGATGATAATAGGTTATGAATAGTATTAGCTATGACTTTTGATAATACCATTTCATTGTTACTAACTGGAGTAACAAGCATTGTGCTGATTGTTGATTCAGATTTCTCAAAATACATTTCAGCACCAATATACATAACACACATTAGCGTAGCATCAATTAATAGAATGAATGGTAGTATGCTGTTAAGTGAGTCTTCATTTATCAAAAATAATACAACACCCCATATAAATGCTACTAATATACTAACTGAAGTAACTCCATATTTATTTAGTCTTGAGAGTTCACCTTTTATTAAAACCCCTAATCTACTCTTCATTTCTAAGTGCTACTCCTGTAACTTTAATAAATATATCTTCTAGAGTAGTTTCTCCTGTATGAATTGTTTCAACATCTTTAGTTTGTAAAAGGTTTAAGAACTCAGTGTTTTTACCGATATCATCAAGTGGATATTCTTTAGTAACTGTTCCACCATTTTCTTTATACTCCAATGTAACTGAACGTTTACCATATTTGATTTTTAAGTTTCTTGGTGAATCCATTTCTTTAATTTCACCATCAACAATGAACGCAACTCTATCACACAATTGGTCAATATCAGCCATAATGTGTGAAGTAATAAATACTGTACCACCATTATCTCTAAATTCTCTAATCATGTCCTTTAGGATCATAGCGTTCTTTGGATCTAGACCATTTGTTGGCTCATCAAGGAATAACATTTCAGGATCGTTTAGCATCGCTCTTACAATGTTTAACCTTATTTTCATACCTTTACTAAATTCACCAACCATTTTGTCTCTGTCTTCCCATAAACCTACACGTGTCATTAATTCTTCGATGTTTGCATTTCTTTTGTATAGTTTTAAGAAGAATTCAATGTTTTCCATGGCTGTCATTTTTGAAAAATGTATTGGCATTTCGAAACTAACACCAATGTTTTCATAGAAGTCATCACTATATTCAGTAATATCCTTACCGTTATAACTGATTTTACCTCTAAAGTCCTCTAAGATCTTAATCATAATTTTTTGTGTAGTACTTTTACCTGCACCACTTGGACCTAGAAAACCAAATATTTCTCCCTTAGCTATTTCAAAACTAATTCCATTGATTACATCACCTGGATTCTTTGGATACTTAAATTTTAAGTCTTCAACTTTGAACATCTTGTTCACCTTAATATACCTTTCTTAAATATGTAAATGATTTGATCAATTCTCTTTAGTAATCTTTTTTCTGTCAATTCAAATGGTTCATCTACTTGCCCTAATTCATCAAACGCTACATTGACTGTCATATCAACAACGAGTCTTGCTAGTATTAAAGGATCAATATCTGGATCCATTAGACCAAGTTCCTGGTCCTTCTTAATGAACCCAACATAGTAATCTAAAGCTATTGCGATATTATCCTTAAATACTTGTTCATATACATTATCTTTCGCTGACATCAGTAATTTAGTGATTTTCACAAATCGTGGGTAGCTCAATGCAAACTTTGCTCCACTCTTATACAGTTCTCTAAATAACTCAAGAAATGATAAGTCATTTGGATTTTGAAGTTTGTCAGATAAATACTGTAACTTTACTTGAGCCATACTGTCAAAGATATGCTTATAAACATCCATTTTGTCATGAAAGTATTGATAAAAACTTCCTCGTGATATTTTGGATTCCTTGATGATGTTTGAAATCTTTGCATCTTGAAATCTTCTAGTCGCAAACTCGTTAATTGCAGCTTCTCTAATAATATTTTGTTTTTCCTTAGGCAAGTTTAGAAATGTTTTTGTCGGAATGATTACCACCTCCTGTGACACACTTGTCATAATCTATTATATAACTATATGACAACAGTGTCAATATAAAAATGACATAGTTGTCATATGCTGATTATGGTCTAATAAAGTTATGAATGATATAATATTTAAGGAGGCGATATTATGTACGGATCAAGCATTACATTTTTATATTATGATGACTTTGACAAAGCAACAGATTTTTTTGAAAGTATTCTAAAATTGGAATTAGTAATGAATCAAGGATTTGCACGAATTTATAAAACAGGTAAGAGTGGATTCCTTGGAATCGTAAGAAGAAGCGAAGCATCAATAGAATATGATTCTAGGGCAGGTGTGTTAATAAGTTTAAATACATCTGATGTTGAAGAGGAGTACAAAAAAATAAGTAAGCTGAATGTTAGGGATTTATCGGAGATTAAGTATTTTGAGAATATTCCGTTGAAGTCTTTCTTCTTCAAAGATCATGAAGGATACAATTTTGAAATACAACAGTTTATGAAAAAAGAAGATCTAAAAATATTTAATTAGGAGGAATCATGTTAAGAATTTTTGTTGGATTATCATATCTGGGAGTGATTTTAATTAATTTTTTAGCTAATTCATTACCTTTCAATAATACAACAACAGGAGATATTTCTAATAAGTATCAAACACTGTTTACACCAAGTGGTTTAACTTTTTCAATTTGGGGTGTGATTTATTTATTACTTGGAGTGTATGTTTTTAAGGTGGTTTTTCAGAATGAGACATTTGAAAACGATAGATTAGTAATGATATTGTTTGTTGTTAGTTCAGTATTTAATGCGCTCTGGCTAGTAGCGTGGCATTACGACAGGATGTTTTTATCAACATTAATTATGTTAGCCTTATTTAGTAGTTTATTTGTGATATTTATGATTATTCCAAGTTCAGCAATCCTTGCTAAAAGCGCATTTACGATGTATTTTGCTTGGATATGTGTCGCAACTATAGCGAATATCTCGATTTTACTATTCAAAATTGATTTATCAGTTTTTGTTAATAATGACACTCTGTGGTTTATTTTGGTTATATCGATCGGGTCAATCCTAGCATTAGTAACTTTGCATTATGAGAAAAACGTAATGTTTGGAGCTGTGTTTTGTTGGGCCTATTTTGGAATATTATTTAGACATATTGTTAAAGAAGGTAATTATATAAATGACAATTTTGTGCTAGGATATAATGGAGTATTGCTTGTATTAATAATTATGAGCACGATTTATACATTTGTACAAAATGGGAACAAATTTTATGCTTAAGTAGGTGAAATAATGAATATTAGGTACCGAATATTTGAGATAATCGAAGTAAGCAAAGAGGGGGATTATGTAAGTAAGTTATATGATACCTTTATGTTAATCATAATTGGTGTGAGTATTGCTCCTTTGATGTTCGCTGTTGAGAACACAGTTCTGAGATGGATTGAATATGTAACTGTAAGTATCTTTATAATTGATTATTTAATGCGCTGGATAACAGCAGATTTCAAACTTGGAGGTAATAAGTTTCTATCAATTATAAAGTATCCATTTACTTTCATTGCAGTTATCGATGTATTATCGATTCTGCCAATATTTATAAGTGTAAGTAGTGGATTCAAAGCACTTAGAATGTTTAGATTGTTTAGGATATTTAGATTATTCAAAGTGTTAAGATACTCAAAGAGTTTACAAGCATTCGTTAGAGTATTTGAAAGAGAAAAGTCAACTCTCAAAGTTATATTTGGTGTTGCATTGACCTTTGTATTTATGTCAGCATTATTTATTTTTCAAATTGAAAATGAAGCACAACCGGAACTATTTAGAACATTCTTTGATGCAGTTTGGTGGGCAGTTGCGACATTAACGACTGTTGGTTATGGAGATATATATCCAATAACTATATTTGGAAAGATTGTAAGTATGTTACTTAGTATAATAGGAATAGCAGTTATTGCATTGCCTTCGGGTATAATAACAGCAGGTTTTATAAGAGAATTAAAAGAAGATGATGTGGAAATTTAGGAGGATGGTATGACTAACTTTTTCAGCTATGAAGCATCAGAAAATGTATTTAAATTATTTGGTTTAACACATATTGTTTCAATAGTTTTAGTGTTTGTATTTATTTTTGTTCTAGTTGTATTTCGTGATAAAATACGAAATTCACCTAAAGAAAAAGTGATTCGCTATATATTTGCGATTACATGTATTCTTATTGAAATGAGTTTGTACCCTTGGTATTTATTAAATGGTGAAACAAGATTATCAATGGTGTTGCCACTCGATTTATGTGGATTTATTATTTATGTAGGAGCGATCGCAATGCTTACAAAAAAATACAGTCTATTCGAAGTGGGATGGTTTTGGTCATTTGGTACATGGCTGGCGATTTTCTTTAATCCACATCCATACTCAATTGATAGATTTAGGTTTTATCAGTATATGATTAATCATGCATTGATGTTCGGTATGTATGTATATATGTTTGCGGTACTTAAATTTAGACCTACAATAAATTCATTCAAGAAGTCTATTCTAGTACTTGTTGTAATCTCACCATTTATGTATGTGTTCAACACAATTATTGATGGTAATTTCTTCTTGCTAAACAATTCAGATGGTGCACCAGTTGAGTTTGTAGCAAACATGAGTGGTTTACCTTATACATTGTTTGCGGTGTTTATGGGGATATTAATTTTGAGTATCGGAAATATCCATTACTTATTCAGGGGAAAAGTTAATGAAAGAAGTAGTTAAGTTTTGGGAAGTGATTTCTGGTGCGGAATTCGATGAGTTGCTGAATCTTTTAGCAGAGGATTGCGAGATAATATTCCCAAATACAAATGAGATATTCATAAGCCCACAAAAGTATGTGGAATTTAATAAAGCATATCCTGGAAGATGGTATGCGACTGTAAAAGATATTATGGTAGAGAAGAATCGCGCAATTTCAATCACTTTGGTAGAGTCCAATGAAAATAGTTTTTATTGTACGTCAGTATTTGAGTTCAGTAAGGACAAAATCTCTAGGATTTATGAGTACTGGGGGGATAATGGTAGTGTTCCAAGTTGGAGAACAGGGAAAGGATTTACTAAAAAATGGCTTAGATAAGCCATTTTATTTGTCATAATTGTTATTTATTACTCTTAGTAATTTGATCGTTAATATTTTTCATCACTCGTTCTAACTTCTGTCTTTCTTGGATGATTTCTTTAAGAGTGTCAGTTGTTTCAGTACTTATTTCACTTATTTTGTTAATAATCTTAATCATTATGAAAACAATAACGGCGATTATTAGAAAATCAACAATGTTTTGAATGAAGGCCCCGTAATATATTGCATTTTCCTTGATTCCTAGAGAATCGTTAGCAGGAGTAATTATGTATTTATAATTTGAGAATCCTTCCTGTCCAATGAACAAACTAATAACAGGCATAGTGATATCAGATACAAAACTATTAACGATTTTAGTAAAAGCAGATCCAATTATGACCGCAACACTTAAATCTAGAATGTTTCCCCTATTTATAAACTTCTTAAATTCATTCACCACTTTTTTCATACAGTCACCTCCTGGAAATTATAACACATTTATTATATTTATATTGGCGTTTACAAATGATTATTTGGTATAATTATTTGAGGTGTACATATGAAAAGAATAATCGCTTTTAGTTGTGTATTTTTTTTGATTGGGTGTGTTAAATTAACTAATGAACATCTAAGAGAAAGAGTAGATGAATTTATTAATGAATCAGTTGATGTTTTGGAGCATTATATGGATGATGAATCCGAACAAGTTTTCTTTGAGACTGATGACTCGATTGGAATGAGAGTGTTTGAACTAGCCGGAACTACTATAAAAAGTGGTGAACAGACACTCATCAAAAATGAAATAGATGAATCGGTGTCTGTGGTACTAGTTGGAATTGAAGAGAGTACTTATGTGGGTGTAGTTGTTCATGAGGAGAATATTTTGGAACAAGCAACAAAAATCACTATATCTTTCCTGGATGCTCAGATTGATGACTTAGTATTATCAATTGGTACATATGATGCATGGGTAGGTAAACTTGAATTTGAGTTAGCTAGTTGTGGATTAGACAAAATTGAAATAGTTGATGCGAATGACAATATTCTATACGAAAGAGTATTTGTTCCTACTTGAGGAAGCTAATAAAAACCAGTTCAGGATGAACTGGCTTTTTTTATGCGATTGGTCCCCCAACAATTAATCTTATTATCAGAAGAAGTGTAATATGTCCTGGATAGAACAAGTATCCAACCCACTTATTAAGCTTTACATTTATATCAAGTTTTGTAAAGACAAGAATTATTGGTAGAGCCATAATACTTCTTGCTTGGAACCAATAAGCTTCCAAGGTATTAAGTCCATCGCGTAAATTAACAATATAATTCCATATGTCTTTGAACTTGAATACAGTTTGGAACCATGATGCAGGTGTATAGTTCATAAAGTCAAAGTATATTGCATACTCGCTTACCATACTAACCCCATTTAAGTAAGTCATGATGACTGTCAAAACAATGTATGAAACGAATATTTTAATCCAGTTGTCATTGCATATGTAGAATAACAAGATCATCAGCACCCCATATGTACCATATGATAATGCAAATTCAGGATATATTTGAGACATTACTTGTGGTAATACGATGGCAATTACTAACGCTAAGAAGAATCCTATTTTTTTTAGTATGAATAAAATAGTATCTTTTCTAGTTTGAATTTCGTAATTTAGTTCAGTGCTTAAACTTCTTTTTTCCTTAGTCTTATCGAATAAGAACAATACTCCAATTGAATATAGGAATAAGAATAAAACATTGAAGTACCATAAATACATTGTCATATCTTGATTTAACCACATATATGGTATTTGAGATATAACAGCGAATATTGCGATTCTTGAAGCATATTTCTTTTTATTGCGTGTTTTCGAATAACCTTTTGCGATTTGGTAAGCAAATATTGGGAATGCAATTCGACCTATCGTACGAAGAATTCGTAATGAAGGGAATAGTAATACACCAATATGATCTATAGCCATTGTTACCATAGCAATAATCTTAATTGCATCATTTCTGCGACTCATATTGTCCTCCTTAGTTTACTAAATGAATTATATCACAAATGTAATTCAGAAATGACCATTTTTTGCCTCAATGATGTCTTTTTGCGCCAAATCCTCTAGTTTACTGTTGAAACTATACACATTTCTTTAGTTTGCTTGTCAAAGTATTTCCATTGTGATATACTATTCTATTAAATTAAACATTGATTTTGACGCACTGATTTTGTAAATATAGTAAGTATATTTAAGTTAGTATCATTTGTCAAGAGAAAAATATATTTTTATATAACTGTAATGGTTATCCATTGGGGGTGGATGATTATGAAAAAAATTATAGGATTAATCTTACTGGGATTGACAGCTCTCTTGTGGAGTGCTTTCTTCACACCAGAGGTAGAAGCGAGTTATGTTTCGCCGAGTTCCTTAAACCGTGGAGATATAGTGAAGGTTGATTTTGGTGGATCCTATGGGATTGTAGATGCTATTGTAATTTTGACAGGTACTCAACCGAAACTTTTCTTAGCTGAACACCTCGAATTTACGCAATTCAATGACACTGCTGGGGAAAATGATTATTATTCAAGTGGTGCCCCGGGTGCCAATACGGACGGTAGTATTTTGAAAAATGTCATTGACGCAATGGTTGCTGATGTAGCTGATTATCTAATTGGTCCATTTATAGCGCCTGATAGAGCAGACGTTAATGTTCTTTCAACCGGAGCTACAGGTGAAAGACAGGTAGCTGCAGATGGGCACTATTACTTTACGACTACAACTGCTTCAGCGGGTAGGATTGTAATTTATGATCCGCTGGTAAACTACAATTACTTTCCAGGACAAGTTACAGCAGTTCATACAGCCAGACCAATGTTCAGTTTGAGCAGCAGTGTTCAATTAGAGGATACAGGGGATGACACAATGGCTGGAGATAATATTTATAATGTAATAACAAACATTAATCCAACGATAAGTAATATTGCCAACCAATCAACAAATGAGGATACTGCAAAAAGCAATGTTGCTATTACTCTTACTGATCCTGATGGAAATGTTAATCTTACAACGTTGAGTGTAACTTCAAATAGTAATCAAACATTAATCCCTAATAGTAATATTACATTTGGTGGAACTGGAGGAAGTAGAACTATGACACTCACTCCGGCTGCAAACCAAAATGGTACTGCAACAATTACGATTACCGCAACTGACGAGGAGGGTGGAACTGCTTCTGATTCATTTGTGTTAACTGTTAATTCAGTTAATGATGCACCAACAATTTCAGACATAACGAATAAATCAACAAATGAGGATACCCAAATATCTGGCATTAACTTTACAACTAGTGATGTTGATACTACGATATTATCCAGTCACATTTCTGTTACATCAAGTAATACAACATTAGTTCCAAACGGAAACATTACTTTGGGTGGTTCAGGGGGAAGTTGGAACCTAACTATTAATCCGGCTTCCAATAAAAACGGAACATCTACAATTACAGTGACAGTAAATGATGCTGCTGGAGGAGTAGCAACTGATACGTTCGTTTTGACTGTCAGTGCTATTAACGATGCTCCAGTAATTAGTAATATCGTAAATCAAACAACAAATGAAGATGTCGCGAAAAATAATGTACCTTTTACAACCACTGATGTAGATACAACAATCACCACTGGACATATTACTGCTACATCAAGTAATCAAACCTTGCTTCCTAATGGGAATATTTCTATTGGAGGAAGTGGAGGATCATGGACTATAAGTATGAATCCGGCTGCTAATAAATCAGGAACTGCCACCGTAACAGTGGAAGTTGATGACGGTGCAGGAGGAACTGATACTGATACATTTATATTGACTGTTAATTCAGTTAATGATGCACCTGTTATAAGTAACATCACTAATCAAAGTACTGACGAGGATGTTGCATTAACAGGCATTTCGTTTACAACAACAGATGTTGATACAACAATTACAACAGGCCACATTACTGCTTCATCAAGTAATCAGTCAGTTGTTACTAATGCAAACTTAGTCATTGGTGGAAGTGCTGGCAACTGGACTCTTAGTATCACACCTGTTGCAGATGCTTCTGGTAGTGCAACGATTACTGTAGAAGTAGATGATGGAGCAGGAGGAGTAGATACGGATACATTCTTATTAACAGTAAATCCTGTTAATGATGATCCAACAATTTCAAATATTACTAATCAATCAACAAACGAGGACACAACGATATCAAATATTTCGTTTACAACAAGTGATGATAATACGACCATTACAACGGGACATATTACTGCAACTTCAAGTAATCAATCGGTTGTTTCTAATGGTAATATTTCAGTTTCAGGTAGTGGTGGAAACTTTGCATTAGAGATTACTCCTGAGACAAATGCTAATGGAACTACAACAATTACAGTTACAGTAAATGATGGTGAAGGAGGAAGTAGTCAAGATACTTTCACTTTAACCGTTAATTCAATAAATGATGCACCAACGATTTCAGATATTACAAATCAAACAACAAATGAGGATACTGATAAAAATGGTATTGCATTTACTACAACTGACGTTGACACAACAATAACAACAGGTCATATTACGGTTTCATCTAGTAATACTACCTTATTACCAAACGGTAACATTACTGTAGGAGGGGCAGCAGGTTCATGGACACTGGATATGTCTCCTGCAGCTAATCAAAGTGGTACAACAACAGTCACAGTTACGGTAAATGATGCTGCAGGTGGAACTGTATCGGATACATTCACTTTGACGGTTAATGCGATAAACGATAATCCAACTATCTCCGACATTACAGATCAATCGACTGATGAGGATGTTACGATTACGGGAATTGGATTTACCACAACAGATGTTGATTCAACGATTTTAATAGGAGAAATTTCTGCTACATCAAGCAACACTGGTTTGGTTACGAATGGAAACATCACGATTGGTGGTAGTGCGGGTAACTGGACTTTGGATATAACTCCAGAGGCTCAACAATACGGAACAACAACAATCACAGTAACAGTCACTGATGGAGATGGGGGTTCAGCCCAGGATACATTTGTACTAACAGTAGTATCAGATAATGACCTTCCAACGATTTCAGATATTGCTAATCAATCTACGGATGAGGATACTGAGATTACTGGAATTTCGTTCACGACAACGGACACAGATGATGTTATTACATTGTCTGATATTTCAGCGACATCAGACGATCAAACATTGCTACCTGACGCGAACATTACTTTGGGAGGTAGTGCAGGTAACTGGACATTAGCAGCAGATCCAGCACTTAATCAAAACGGTACAGTTACAATTACAGTTACTGTTGATGATGGAAATGGAGGAACTGATTCAGATACATTTGTTTTAACAGTAAATTCAATAAACGATGTTCCGACTATTTCGGATATTACTAATCAAACTACAACAGAAGATACTGATAAGACAGGTGTTGCATTTACAACAACTGATATAGATACAACAATTACAACTGGGCATTTATCAGCTACATCAAGTAATCAAGACTTAGTAACTGATGGAAATATTACTTTCTCAGGAACTAACGGAAACTGGACACTTGATATTAGTCCAGAGTTAGATGCATACGGTACATCTACAATAACAGTAACAGTTAATGATGGAGAGGGTGGAACAGCTCAGGATACGTTTGTATTGACAGTAACAAGCGTTAATGATGATCCAGTTATTTCTGATATATCAGATCAATCAACTGATGAAGATGTAGCGTTAAATAATATCGCATTCACTACTAGTGATGATTCGACTACACTTACAACTGATAGTTTTACAGTATCATCGAGCGATCAATCATTAGTAGCAAACGGAAATATTTCATTAAGTGGTGCCAACGATAGTTGGACACTTGATATCACACCCGAAACAAATCAATCTGGGACAACTACAATAACAGTTTCAGTAAGTGATGGAGCTGGAGGAAGTGCTCAAGATACGTTTGTTTTAACGGTAAATACAATTAACGATAATCCTACAATTACAAATATTACGGATAAATCAACAAACGAGGATACTGATATTACTGGTATTACATTTACGACAAGTGATGTAGATTCAACAATTCTAATTGGTAATATCACAGTATCGTCTAGTAATACTACTCTAGTGCCAAATACTAACTTCACCTTAGGTGGAGCAAATAATAATTGGACATTAGATATATCGCCAGCAGAAAACCAAAATGGAACTGCAACTATCACGGTTACAGTAAGTGATGGAGCTGGTGGTTCGATTCAAGATACATTTGTATTAACAGTAAATTCAATAAATGATGGTCCGACGATTTCAAACATTACGGACAAATCAACTGATGAAGATACCCAGATAACAGGTATTGCTTTCACAACGACAGATGTTGATACAGTAATTACTACTGATGAAATTACAGTTACATCAAGCAATACTGCATTAGTAACAAATGGAAACATATCAATTGGTGGATCTGATGGATCATGGACTTTAGCGATAACACCGGAAGCACATGCTCATGGTACAACTACAATTACAGTAGAAGTAGATGATGGAGCTGGAGGAACTGCAAGTGATACATTTGTATTAACAGTAAATTCAGTAAATGATGTTCCAGTGCTAAGTGATGTGACAGATAAGTCAACTGATGAGGATACGGAGATAACAGGTATTGCATTTACTACAACGGATCCTGATACAACGATCACAACAGATGAAATAACTGTTACATCAAGTAATACTACATTGGTACCGAACACGAATATTTCATTAGGTGGTTCAGATGGAAACTGGACATTAAGTATTGATCCAGTCACGAATTTATTTGGAACTACTACAATTACAATAGAAGTTGATGATGGAGCTGGTGGAACTGATTCAGATACATTCGTATTAACAGTTAATTCAGTAAATGATGTGCCAACAATTTCTGATATAACAAGTAAATCAACTGATGAGGATGTTGATATAACAAATATTGCATTTACTACTACTGATGAGGATACAAGTATTACATTGACCCACTTAAGTGCAACTTCAAGTGATCAAGGTGTAGTTGCTGATGGGGACATTACAATAAGTGGAAGTGCTGGAAATTGGACATTGGATATATCACCAGTAGCTGATGCTCACGGTACTACTACTATTACAGTAGAAGTCGATGATGGTGCAGGTGGAACTGATTCAGATACATTTGTATTAACAGTAACAAGTGTGAATGATGACCCAATAGTTTCAGATATTAGTGATCAATCTACTGATGAAGATAATGACATTACTGGTATTGCATTTACAACTAGCGATGATTCAACAACATTAACTACTGATAATATTACCGTTACATCAAGTAACACTGATTTAGTAACTAACGGTAATATCACTTTGGGTGGTAGTAATGGAAGTTGGACACTTGATATTTCACCAGAAGAAAATGCAAATGGAACAACAACAATTACAGTTTCAGTTGGTGATGGCGAGGGTGGAACAGCCCAAGATACATTTGTACTAACTGTAAATTCAATCAACGATGTTCCAACAATTTCTAATATTACTGATCAAAATACAGATGAAGATATTCCGATTGTTGGTATTGCATTTACAACAACAGATGAGGATACAACAATTACAACTGGTCATATTACCGTATCGTCAAGTAATCAATCATTGGTTACAAATGGTAATATCACAGTTGGTGGAAGCAACGGCAGTTGGACACTTGATATTACCCCAGAAGAAGATGCTTTCGGAACAAGTACAATAACAGTTACAGTTAATGATGGAGCAGGTGGAACTGATTCAGATACATTCCTATTAACTGTAAATTCTATAAACGATGCCCCTGATGTTACAGATATTCAGGATCAATCGACAAATGAGGATACTACTAAGGTAGGTATTCCATTTACTACATCAGATGATAATACAGTGATTGATGCGAATGACATTACAATTACATCAAGTGTTCAATCACTAGTAACTGATGCAAATATCACATTGAATGGAGCTGATGGTTCATGGACAATTGATATTGTCCCTGAGGCTAATCAAAACGGTACTACAACCATTACTGTTGAAGTTGATGATGGTATTGGTGGTGTAGCTCAAGATACATTCGTACTTACAGTTGTTTCGGTAAATGATGAACCAACGATAAGTGATATTACGGATAAATCTACAGATGAAGATGTGCAGATCACTGGAATCGCATTTACAACAACTGATATAGATACAACTATTACATCAACTCATATAACTGGAACATCAAGTAATACAACATTAATTCCAAATGAGAATATAGTTGTCGGTGGTAGTGCAGGAAACTGGACACTATCAATAACTCCAGCAGCTCACGAATTTGGTACGGCAACAATTACCGTTACAGTTGACGATGGAGCAGGTGGAACTGATTCGGATACATTCGTATTAACTGTTAACTCAGTTAATGACGTTCCTATAATTAGTGATATTACAAACAAATCAACAAATGAGGATACAACTATTTCAGGTATCGCATTTACTACAACTGATGCTGATACAACAATTAATACAGGTCACATTACCGTTACATCAAGTGATCAATCATTAGTAACTGATGGAAATATCACACTTGGTGGAAGTAATGGAAATTGGACGTTAGAGATTACACCAGAAGCAGATCAATATGGAACAACAACTATCACTGTTGAAGTAGATGATGCAGCTGGTGGAGTATCTAGTGATACATTTGTATTAACAGTAACGAGTGTAAATGATAATCCAGTAGTTTCTGATATATCAGATCAATCAACGGATGAAGATGTTGATATTACAGGTATTGCATTTACAACTAGTGATGATGAGACAACACTTACTACCGATAATATTACTGTTACATCAAGTAATACAGGTTTAGTAACAAACGGAAATATCACATTAGATGGAGCAGACGGAAGCTGGACTTTAGATATTTCTCCAGAAGCAAATCAATCAGGGTCCACTACGATTACAGTTACTGTAAGTGATGGTGCTGGTGGAAGTAGTCAAGATACATTCGTATTAACAGTTGATTCAGTAAACGATGCGCCGACTATATCGGATATTGCGGATAAATCAACAGATGAAGATGTTGATATTACTGGTATTGCATTTACGACAACAGATGTAGATACAACAATTACAACAGGTCATATTACGGTATCATCTAGTAATCAAACACTGGTACCTAATGGAAATATGACCGTTGATGGAAGCAACGGAAGCTGGACTTTAGACATTTCTCCAGCTGCAGATGAATACGGAACTGCAACAATTACTGTTACAGTTAATGATGGAGCAGGTGGAACAGCATCAGACACATTCTTATTAACAGTGAATACTGTAAATGATGCACCAACTGTTTCTGATATAGCGAATCAATCAACAAATGAAGATACAACAAAAGTAGGTATTTCATTTACAACAGGTGATGATAATACGACGCTTACCGAGACAAATATTTCTGTAACATCAGATGACCAATCACTAGTTCCTAATTCAAATATTACTTTGGATGGATCTAATGATAGTTGGACTTTGGATATTGAACCAGAGCCAAATGAGTACGGAACAACTACGATTACAGTTACGGTTAGTGATGGAGCTGGAGGAACTGCTCAAGATACATTCACATTCACAGTTAACTCAGTGAATGATGTTCCTGTCTTAAGCAACATAACAGATAAATCAACAGATGAAGATGTGACAATCACTGATATTGCCTTTACAACAACAGATGTGGATACTGCTATTACACCGGCGCATATTACAGTAACATCATCTAATACAACTTTAGTTCCTAATACGAATATTGCATTAAATGGTGGAGCGGGAAGTTGGACCTTAGATATAGAACCAGTTGAGAATTTATCAGGTTCGACAACAATAACAGTTACAGTTAATGATGGAGCAGGAGGAAGCGATTCTGACACATTCGTATTGACTGTTGATACAGTAAATGATGTGCCAACAATTTCTGATATTGATGATCAGGTAGTAGATGAAGATAATTCACTTGTTGATATTGCATTTACAACATCAGATCCTGATTCAACAATAACTACAGGTAGTATTACAGCAACTTCTAGCAATATTTCACTAGTACCTAATAACAATCTAGTTGTTGGAGGTACTGGAGGAAATTGGACATTAGATATTACTCCATTAGCTAATCAAAATGGGACTGCAACGATTACAGTTACAGTTAATGATGGTGTTGGTGGGATATCAGAGGATACATTCGTATTAACTGTAAACTCAGTTAATGATGGACCTTCAATATCAAATATCGTTGACCAAACAACAGATGAGGATACGACAAAAGAAGATATAGCATTTACAACAACTGATATTGATACAACAATTACAACTGCACATATTTCAGCAACATCAAGTGATCAAGGTGTAGTAGCAAATAATGGAATTACAATAAGCGGATCGAATGGAAACTGGACACTAGATATTGATCCTGTAGCAGACGCATATGGAACAACTACAATCACAGTTACAGTTGACGATGGTCAAGGAGACACTGATTCAGATACATTTGTATTGACTGTTACAAGCGTCAATGACGATCCAGTAATTTCGGATATCGCAAATCAATCAACGGATGAAGATACGGATATAACTGATATAGCGTTCACTACAAGTGATGACAATACAGTTCTTGATTCGGATGATATTACAGTAACATCAAGCAATCAAACATTAGTGCCAAATGGAAATATTACACTTAATGGAGCAGCGGGTAACTGGACACTTGATATCTCACCAGCTGCAGATGAAAATGGTTCTACTACAATTACTGTTCAAGTTAGTGATGGAGCTGGTGGAACAGCAACTGATACATTTGAATTAGATGTAGTTTCAATCAACGATAACCCAACTATAAGTGATATAACGAATAAAACAACTGATGAAGATATTTCAATTTCAGGTATTGCATTTACAACAAGCGATGATGAAACGACACTAACAACAGGACATATTACAGCAACATCAAGTAATCAAAGTATTGTTGCGAATGGTGGAATCACTGTTACAGGTAGTGGAGGAAACTTTGAGTTAGAAATTTCTCCAGTGGCAAATCAAAATGGATCTGTAACAATAACTGTTGAGATTAATGATGGAGCAGGCGGAACTGTACAAGATACATTCTTATTAACAATCGATCCAGTAAACGATGCACCAACAGTTTCAACTATTTCAAATCAGTCAACAGATGAGGATACTGAAATCTCAGGTATTGCCTTTACAACTAGTGATGATTCAACAACTATTACTACAGGGCATATTTTAGTAACATCATCTGATACTACATTAGTACCTAATACTAACATTGTGGTTGCTGGTGCAAATGATAGCTGGACAATTGATATTACTCCAGCAGCAGATCAAGTAGGAACAACAACTATTACAGTTAAGGTTAGTGATGGTTCAGGTTTATATACTGAAGAAACATTCACTCTAACAGTGAATCCAACAAATGATGATCCAACGATTTCTAATATCGTAGATCAAAATACTGATGAGGATACTGCAATTACGGGAATTGAGTTTACAGCAGATGATGATAATACAGTATTAACTAGTGATAATATTACTGTATCATCAAGTAATACATCGTTAGTTCCAAATAGTAGTATCGATCTATATACTGGTTCAGGAGTATGGTTAATCGATATGACTCCTGAGGCAAATCAAAATGGAACAACAATCATAACTGTATCTATCGATGATGGTGCAGGAGGAACTGCATCTGATACATTCGTATTGACAGTTAACTCAATTAATGATGCACCAACAATTTCTGATATTATTGATCAAATCACAAATGAGGATGTTCCAAAAACGGGAATAGCATTCACAACAACTGACCCGGATTCAACAATAACAACAGGTCATATTACTGTAACATCAAGCAATCAATCACTAGTTACTGATGGAAACATCATTGTTGATGGATCGAACGGAAGTTGGACATTAGATATTACACCTGAAGCAGATCAACATGGTTCGACAACTATCACCGTTACAGTTAGTGATGGAGCAGGAGGAATAGCTCAGGACACATTCTTGTTCTCAGTTAATAATACAAATGATGCTCCGGTTATAAGTGTAATTGGGGATAAGTTAACTGATGAGGATGTTGATGTAAGTGGTATTGCATTTACTACAAGTGATGACTCAACTACAATCTTAGAAAGCCATATCACAATTACATCAAGTAATCAAAGTTTAGTACCTGACTCTAATATTACTTTAAACGGTGGAGCAGGTAATTGGACAATAGATTTAGAATTAGTAACAGACGCATACGGTGATACTGATATCACGGTTGAAGTTAACGATGGAGATGGCGGAGTATCACAAGAAGTATTTACTTTATATGTTACATCTGTAAATGATGATCCGGTTGTGTCGAATATTGATAACCAATCAGTGGATGAAGACGATTCAATCAGTGGTATTGCGTTTACAACAAGCGATGATAACACTGTGATTCAGTCTCAACATATTTCAGTTGCATCATCTAATCAAACAATTGTAGATGATAGTAATATCACAGTTAGTGGTGGAGCTGGAAATTGGACAATAGATATCACACCAGAAGCAGATCAATTTGGAACAGTTATAATTACCGTAACAGTAACTGATGGTTCTACTGGAACTACGGATGAGACATTTGATTTAGTAGTTGCTCCAGTGAATGATGCGCCAACTGTTTCAAATATAATTGATCAATCAACAAATGAAGATACTGAAAAAACTGGTATCACATTCACAACAAGTGATATTGATACAGTAATTACATCTGATATGATTATGATTACTTCAGATGATCAAACTCTAGTTGCTGATGGGAATATTACATTGACTGGCGGAGCAGGAAATTGGTCAATAGCAATCGATCCAGAATTAGACCAACACGGTGTAGTTACAATTACGGTTACTGTAGATGATGGAGCAGGAGGAATTGATACTGATACGTTCGAATTAACTGTAGTATCAGTAAATGATAATCCAGTAGTTTCATCAATTGGTAACCAAACAATTGATGAAGAAGAGAGTATTATAGGAATAGCATTCACAACATCAGACGATACAGATACTCTTGATATTAATGATATTTCAGTATCATCAAGTAATCCAACATTAATACCAAATGGAAATCTTGTATTAGGTGGAAGTGATGGAAACTGGACACTAGATGTAACTCCAGTGGAACACGGAAATGGAACAGCAACTATCACAGTTACTGTGTCAGATTCAGAAGGTGGTTCTACGGATGAAGTATTTATTGTTACAGTTAATGCTGTTAACGATGCACCAACGATTTCGGATATAGCAAATCAAACTACAAATGAGGATACTCAGTTCGATGTAGATTTCACTACATCAGATGTAGATAATACACTAACAACTCTTGACATTACCGCTGTATCGAGTGACCAAGGTGTTGTTGCTGATGGTGATATTACGATTACTGGTTCGAATGATAATTTCAATATTAGTATCACTCCAGTACTAAATGCTTCAGGAACAGCTATAATTACTGTTACTGTTGATGATGGAGCGGGAGGAACTGCTCAAGATACATTTGAAGTTACAGTAAGTCCAGTAAATGATTCACCAGAAATTACTACAATTGGTGATTACATTATAGGTATTGATGAAACATTATCTGGAATTACATTCAATGCTACAGATGTTGAGTCGGTATTAACTATTGATGATATTACAGTAACATCAAGCAATACTGGTGTAATACCGAATGAAAACATAACATTAGGTGGGGCACCAGGAAACTATACAATTGAGTTAACTCCAGCAAGTGAGCAATTTGGAACTGTTGATATAACAGTAACTGTAACAGATGGAGAAAATGTAACTCAAGAAGTATTTGAAGTTTATATTGATGACAATCCACAAGTATTAACATTCGTGGATGAAACATTAACTTATATTAGTTCAGGATTAGTAAGTGCTAATTTACAGCCAACTTTATATCCTGACATAGAAGGTTATACAATAACAAAATTCTACAAGCAAGATGGTGGAGGCGATTGGACAATAGAAATACCTGCTGATTATACTGGATTCATAATGCCAGAAGAAGCAGTTACACTTAAAGTGATTACAACAATCAATTCTTACACTATTAGTTTCTATGATGATGGAAATCTTGTAGATCAAGGCTCTGTTGAGTACAACAGTACATTCACTAATTCAGGAATGAATTATGTAAATGGATCAGTAAGTATCTCACAAACAGATCCTACTAAGGAAGGTCATGATTTCGTTGGTTGGTATGATGCGAGTTTGGATATTACTGTTACTGACTTAACGACATTCAATATGCCGGCAAGTATTGTGACATTCCAGGCTAAATATAATCCATTGCCTTATTCATTAACATTTATCAATGAGGATGATTCATTCTTGAGCAGTGGATTAATTACATATGGGGAGACAACCACTCCTCCTGAACCAACTAAGGATGGTTATGTAATTGATGGATGGACGACAAGTGGAATTATATATGCAGCTGATTTATCGGATTTCGAAATGCCAGCTCAGCCTACAATATTACAAGTATTATTCGGGTTACCATTCTTTGAATTAACATATGTTGATTATGATGATTCGTTTATCTCAAGTGGAATGGTTGAAGATGGTACGATTCCAACCGAGGTACCTACACCAACGAGACCTGATTATATCTTGAACGGTTGGATGCATGGTGAAACAAAATATGAGAAAGATTTAAGTGACTTCTTGATGCCACAAGAACCAGTTACATTAAAAGCAAGTTATAGTAAGGTTTACTCTGGTGGCTCAGGCGGTTCGTCTGGAGGATCTTCAGGAGGTTCGTCAGGTGGAAGTACAAGTACAACTCTAGTTCTTACACTTGAAGGTGATGAGTATATGACTGTTGAAGCAGGGGATTCCTATGTAGAACCGGGGTATTATTGTGCATTTGCTACTCAAGTTGTAACAGATCAAGTAGTTACTGATGGTTCAATAGATACTGGGATACTCGGTGAACAGACTATTACATATACTTATGATGGCATGTATGGTACTAAATCAGCAGTAAGAACAATAAATGTAGTAGATACAACACCACCTACAATCGATTTGAATGGTTCAAACTCAATGACAATTTATCAAGGTGAGGATTATGATGAACCAGGATATGAACTTGATGACAACTATGATTCAACATATCTATATGACAACGTGGATATTGATGGCTCGGTTAATGAAAATGTTCCAGGAACTTACACAATAAGTTATACTGTTACGGATTCTCAAGGATTAACGGATACTGCTGTTAGAACTGTTGAAGTATTGGAAGCACCAACAGTATCAGTAAGTATTATCGTAAACGGTGATGATCCATTTGTATATGACATAAAGTCGAGTAAATTAGTAGATCCTGAAGCGAGAACATTATTTATGTTATCTGATTCAGATATACCTAACCCATTCTCAACAAGTTGGGTTGAATTCACAGCTGATGAAATTGAAATTGAAAATGGTGTTGAAGGAGCTAGATTGCATTTCATGGTAATGGATAGTGATTCAAATTACGACGTATTCAATTATGGAGAAATTGATTTTGACCCTTATCTACAGATGATTACGATTGATGAAGATGAAGTTACTGTTACTGTTGAAGGTGAAGAGGATGCAATTTCTAAAGATGAAGTGAAAGACAGCTCAGGTGTATATAAATCGAATATCGTTAAGTTTAGAAAAGAAAAAGCGGATGGTGAAGATGTCATCTTAGTAGTATTTGATTTAAGAGATAGAGATGATGTTTCTCAACTGAAGGTATTCTACAGACCGAAGGATATATCAGATGAAGTATCACTAGCAGTTAATGTAAGTGCTGCTACTGAATGGGAATTAATGATTGTAAAAGAAGGTTCAATTGATTATGTATTAGTTCCACATGATTCCGAGTATGAGTTCAAAACTGAAATCTCTTACAAAGAGGACTCTGATTTGATTACTGACGATGAATTCATTGTATCTAACTATAGTGGTGATATATTTGTTGATTTATCACTTGATGATTACGATTCATCACCTAACTATATGATATATGTATATTGGACAATTCCTATCGCATTAATCGTTCTATTATTCGAAATATTAAGAATGATTAATAAGGATCAGGAAGAGGATGAAATCATTCCAGAAGTTGAATAAAATGACTAGGAGAGATAGTAATTTATCTCTCCTTTTTATTTACATATATAATGCAAAATTATTTTCAATATTTTATTGCATATATAATATTGCTATGCTATAATTTTATGGCAATGCGGTCCAGTAGTGTAGCGGTTAACATGTCGGTCTGTCACACCGAAGATCGCGGGTTCAATTCCCGTCTGGACCGCCATCCAAAGTGCGCCCATAGCTCAATTGGATAGAGCGCTTGACTACGGATCAAGAGGTTATGGGTTCGACTCCTATTGGGCGCGCCATATAAATATACCTCGGGAAGTGGCTCAGCTTGGTAGAGCACCTGGTTTGGGACCAGGGGGTCGCAGGTTCAAATCCTGTCTTCCCGACCATTGAAATTAACACGCAAAATATGCGTGTTTTTATTTGTCGAACGATTGTTGAGAATTCGACAGTTTATGCATGTTACCATTAATTGAACCAACAACTATTTCATAAAAAGAGATATGTCAGCTTTTTTGTTGCGTACTTATATAAAAAATGAGTAAGGAGAAATATGATGACTAAGTATATATGTCTTTTCTTCATTTTATTTGTGTTATTTGGATGTAGTGATAGCAATTTAAATTATGAAGAGAAGGTAAACGACAATGAAATCATCGATTCAGTTCAACCAGATGAGTTTGATGAACCAATTGTGCCTGATGATTCGGAAGAACCAATTGAACCAGATGAACCAGAAGAACCGGAAGAACCAATTGCACCAGGTATTTTTCCACCTAGCCTAATATACAATGGAGCTTACTATCAACCGGATTTTCGAGTTGAAGTAAATCTAGATGGATTAGAACTCACATATATTGGACAATTAAATGGCTTAAAGGATCTGACAACTCGTCCAGAAGAACAGTTAGAAACCAATACATTTCCTGGATACTACGTGTTTAGAGATAAATATGATTCTAGCAATAAGTATTTATATGTATCTGAAAAACTTACAGTAAGTGATTCGGACTCCTTCACAATAAGTGTACAAGGGGATGTTTTTCTGTTTGAGTATGCGAGGGAAGTCAAATAGCTAGGGAGTTCAAATCCTGTCTTCCCGACCATTGTAAGATAACACGCCAATGGCGTGTTTTTTTGAGCTACTTATTCGACATATTATTAGCTGATCACTATGAAGTTTAGATACTATACTAATGAAATAGTATGTGTAAATCTGTTACAAATTAGAGAAAGTATGTATACAATGTTTTTTTTAGAGTATCCTTTATGAATTAAGACCAATATGATATACTATAATGTAAGGGATTTAACGCAAGTTAGGAGAGAATAAGAAATGCGTAAAGTTTTTGTTTTGATGGTTATGATGTTTGTAACTTTGCTATCAATTACAAAAATCGCAGTAGTAAAATCAGTTGATACTTCTCCATCTGAATTATTAGTTGGGGAGAAGGTATTAGTTGACATTGGTGGAACGTATGGTAGTAATTCTGATGGTATTGTTCAAGCAGTAGTTGTTACAACAGGAAGTTCACCACGTTTAGTTGTT
>Ga0194000_1000017_pt1 | contig 30546 bp, 30 predicted proteins | sample FLT_67_MG_FD_140346 | JGI IMG/M metagenome (GOLD analysis project Ga0194000, IMG submission 140346) | Sediment microbial communities from the Broadkill River, Lewes, Delaware, United States - FLT_6-7_MG | ecosystem: Environmental > Aquatic > Freshwater > River > Sediment | place: USA: Delaware... | reverse complement strand
GCAATTAATTCTGATAAAACATAATATACGTTTGTATACAGATTTGGACCCAACAGTTCCAAAACCCTTGGGGTAATATCCAGTGAATATTTTTTCATGACATTCCTCCAACGTGATCATTTATATGGTTGATAATACTCTTTCCAACAACCTCACCTAATTTAACAGGGACTGCATTTCCAATTTGACGAGCCAATACGGTTCTTAATACAGTGTCTCCCTCTTCTACAAAAGAATACTCCTTTGGGAATGTTTGCAATAACGCTCCCTCTCTGATTGTGACTGCTCTATCCTGCTCCGGATGACCAAATCTACCCGTGCCATAAAGAATGAATTGAGTAGTCAATGTGGGCGACACTTTATTCCATTCCATTCTGCCGTATACTGATGAGTAAGTTTTTCCGCTGTCTCTTCTATAACAATGAGGTAGAATGTTCCTTGGCCAATCTCTCCAAGTTCCACCAGGAACAGAGTTTCTAATTCTTTCAAGATTGATATCGTTCAATTTTGAAGCAGTATGTAGTCTATCAGAAGCGTTTTCTTCACCGGCACCAATCTTAGATAGATGTCCTATTGCATCCCATAAGGTAATGTGGTCTCCAAAATGAGTTGGCTTCATCAACTCAATATCCCCAAATTTAGAAGCAAGTAAAATCAGTCTTCTCCTCCTTTGTGGGACACCATAATCAGCAGCATTGACTACTTTATAATTGACATAATATCCTTCTTGTTCTAATTGATTAATGAAATCAAAGAATATATCATGGTTAACAATATTTGAGACGTTTTCCATTGAAACTATTTCGGGATGCAAATTATTGATGTGCGCAATAAAACTATTGAGTAGCCCCCATTTATCGTGATTTTCAATCATTGATATTTCTTTTTGATGATTTGAAAATGGTTGGCACGGTGCACATCCAACCAAGACTCTAATCTTCGCATTTTCTAAGTATGATGAAATATCCCTTGAATCAATTAAAGATACATCACTACTAACAAAATGAACCCTTGTACCGTCCTCATTTACATTGTTGGCCTCATATGCATACTTACAAGTTTTGTCTGAGTCAAATCCGGCGCTGACATGGAGTCCTGATTTTATCAACCCATGCGTTAGTCCACCTACCCCACAAAATAAATCTACTACTTTGGCAATTCTACTATTCATGATGTCTAACCTCTTCAACAGCAGGACTCCCATTTTTGCAAGCAGAAAAACTTAACTTCAGATATACTTCCATCTGATTTCCTATCCGAATCTGAGTAAAGTAATTTCCATTTTCAACCTTCATAGAACCAAGATTGAGACTGATTGCTTTCATTCTTCTATCGTACTCTTTCATAAATATCCTCCACTTTCTAGACTAACATATTGCAGATTTCATACCAAGTTTTTGCAACTATAGTGTAAGATTGTACTATTAAAACGCTGTGTTTCATTACATGTTGCAAAAAAAAGTCGCTTTTCAGCGACTTTTACTATTCAAAGAAACTATCGTTTCCATTTTTGTAATTATTGTATATAGTCATAAACTCGTTCATTGTAGTCTTCGTACTTAGTTCAGGCAAATCATTAATACTAAACCAATTAACAGCCTGTATTTCAAAATTTGGATTTGCTTCTCCACCTATTACTTCTGCTAAGAAGTATATATTATATGTAACATACATCTTACTCTTTATATACTTACTTCTATCTGATATACCTAATAACTTAGTTATCATTACATCATAACCTGATTCCTCTTTTACTTCACCAATAGCAGACTCCATAGGGGACTTATCTATATCACACCATCCACCAGGTAAACTCCACTTACCTTTATCATTCATTTTAGCTTCTTGAACCATTAGTATTTTGTCGTCTCTCATAACAAATACTCTTACACAAGGCTGTGGAGTAGGGTAATAAAAATCTTGGTATATATCATATGGCTGTATATCTAGTTTCATATATTCAACTAACATCCTAGTACTTACTTCAAGCAACTCCCTATAATTATCAATAGCATATTCATCTTTAGAATATGTCATACCAGTATGTGCTATTGCGTTTACCTTTTTTATAAACTCGTATATTTTGTCCTTCATTGAGTACTCCTCCAGTCTCTTCAAGTAACACGTACTTTAATCACTACGCAAACGCTAATATCCAATTAATAATATCCCTTTTAGATCAAGATGGATGTTACCAGAAATGTACATAGTATCCATGAATCTATATATCTTCTCATAATCATTGTTACCCCTGTAATCCATTCTACATGCGATTACTAAGTAATCAACATCATCCATTAATGATGCTTGAAAAATGTCCTTTAGAAACTGATTATTGACATAAGCTCTGCCAGCCTCCACTTCAATTACTATTTTTTTCTCAAAAGAGTATGCATCAGCTTCAAAGTACTTTTCTATGATCCCATTCTCTCCATACAAAACTGGCACAGAAATCTTATCCTCTTTTCTTTTTGATTGTTCTACTAAATACCCTAGATGCACTAACTTACTTTGTAGTATCTTTAAGACATCATCGCTGCTATATTTATGACTTTTTGAATCAAACTTACTATGATCCGAATCAAAGACATCAACAATTTCCATAATGTCCTCATTTGGTTTCAAATTCTTAGGGAATAATTGCCATTTCATAGAAACCTCCATTTGTCCATGTCGTGTACCCCTTATATCTCCTAATCAAATTATATCACAGCTGCATCTGAAAGATTGCTCCTTAGTGCGGATTAGTGTTGTGTGCAATAATTCCTTGGTGAAATTTTCCCTCATTGCATTCCCCAACCAAAACATATAAAATATAGTGTGATAATTTACTATACTTATAGAAATGAGAGGTTGATTATGGTGAAAAGTATAAATTTAGGTAATATTTTTTCTAAGTTACCTAAGAAAAAAGAATTCATTGACGGTATTAGGAGAGCTCCTAAAAGAGAATTAACTTTGAGTGAGTCTGAAATTGAATTAGCTTTAAAGAATGCTCTTAGATATATTCCTACTGAGTGGCATGATGAATTAGCTGTTGAGTTTTATAATGAGTTACTAGATAAAGGTAGAATCTATGGTTATAGATTTAGACCAGAGGGTAATATTAAGGGATTATCGATTGAGGAATATGAGGGTAATACATTAGAAGGTAAAGCTTTCCAAGTTATGATTGATAATAATCTTGATTTTGATATAGCGCTTTATCCTTATGAATTAGTTACATATGGTGAGACTGGTAGAGTATGTCAAAACTGGATGCAGTATCATTTGATTAAAGAGTATCTTAAGATAATGAATGATGAACAAACATTGGTTATTCAATCTGGTCATCCATTAGGTTTGTTTAAATCAAATAAGAATGCTCCAAGAGTAATAATAAGTAATGGTTTGATGATCGGTATGTTCGATGATTTAGATAACTATAACAGAGCAGCTGCTCTTGGTGTTGCAAACTATGGTCAAATGACTGCTGGTGGATGGATGTATATCGGACCACAAGGAATAGTTCATGGTACTTATTCTACTCTTTTAAATGCTGGGAGAGAAAAATTAGGTCTTCCTAATGATGCTGACTTAAGAGGAAAACTATTCATCTCAAGTGGATTAGGTGGTATGAGTGGTGCACAAGGTAAGGCCTGTAAAATAGCTGGCGGTGTATCAATCATTGCTGAAGTGGATGAATCACGTGTTGAAACTAGATTTACTCAAGAGTGGATTGATGTTAAAACTGATGATGTAGGTGAGGCATTTAGCATTGCTTTAAGAGCATTAGATTCAAATGAGGCTAAAGCAATTGGTTATATTGGTAATATTGTTGATATTCTAGAATTTGCTTTAGAAAACAATATACACATTGATTTATTAAGTGACCAAACAAGTTGTCATAACGTATATGATGGTGGATATACACCAAATACATTAACATTTGATGAAAGAACTGAGTTACTAGCTAATGATAAACAGAAGTTCATTGAAGAAGTTAATAAAGGATTACATAATCACTACAAAGTAATAAAAGAGCTAACTGAAAAAGGAACTTACTTCTTCGATTATGGAAATAGTTTTATGAAAGCCATATATGATAGTGGTATAGATGAAATATGTAAAAACGGTAAAAACGATCTTGACGGATTTATCTGGCCTAGTTATGTAGAAGATATAATGGGTCCAATTCTGTTTGATTACGGTTATGGACCGTTCAGATGGGTTTGCTTAAGTGGTTTAGATAGTGATCTTGATAAAACTGATAAAGCTGCGATGGAGTGTATCGATCCAGATAGACGATTCCAAGATAGAGATAACTATAATTGGATTAAAGATGCAAAAGTTAATAATTTAGTTGTGGGAACAAAAGCAAGAATCCTATATCAAGATGCATATGGAAGACTTAAAATAGCGCTTAAGTTCAATGAAATGGTTAGAAATAATGAAGTAGGACCTATCATGTTAGGTAGAGACCATCATGATACCGGTGGAACAGACTCACCATTTAGAGAAACATCAAATATAAAGGATGGTTCTAACATCATGGCTGATATGGCTACTCATATATTTGCTGGTAATGCTGCACGTGGTATGAGTTTAATTGCTTTACACAATGGTGGAGGAGTAGGTATATCTAAGTCCATCAATGGTGGATATGGTATGGTTTTAGATGGTTCCAAAAGAGTTGATGATATTCTAAATAGCGCAATGTTATGGGACGTAATGGGAGGAGTTGCTAGAAGAAACTGGGCTAGAAATGAAAATGCAGTTTCAACTAGTGAGGAATTTAATACATTGGATAATAATTCCTTAATTACTATACCATTTATAGCAGAGGACAAGTTAATTAAAAAAACAACTAAGAGATAGTTTTCTATCTCTTTTTATATGTGATATAATTATAAAAATAACTAGGAGGAATTTATGAAACAAAGATCAATTATCGGTATGATTTTACTTACATTTATTACATTCGGACTTTACTTAATTTATTGGACAATTTCTTTCCAGTCAGAGTTAAAAGAGAAAACAGGTGAAGGTTTTGATGGTTTAGGACACTTCTTAATGATCATCTTCACATTCGGAATATATTATATCTACTGGCAATATGCAGCTGGAAAAAGGCTTGCAAAACAAGGAGCATCTGATAACTCAGTTATCTATATAGTTCTAACATTACTAAGTCTAGGTTGGTTAAATCCATACTTAATGCAAAGCCAAGCAAATACTCTTTAAAAAAAAGGACAGATGTCCTTTTTTATTTGTCAGGTAAATCCTCAGTCAAAGTACTTGTACCATACCAAGTATAGTTTCTTCTCAAAATAAGAGTATCTTCATATACTGTCCCAGAATAAATCCCAGGGTAGTACAAGTAACTAATGTATTCATCATCGTTCATCGCTAGAAACTCATCAGCAAATCTCACCCTAAGACTCCTATGTGGGTCACCTTCTTCAAACTTATCCTTTTGAGCCTGATCATAAAGTGATACTATTTCAATTACCTCTTCTTTTGTAATATCATCATATGACACATAAATCGTATACTCACGTGGACTACTGTTAATATATACCCAATCCACTGAATCATACTCCTTCTTTATGCTTTCACTAACATCAATCAAAGCAGGAAAATCTAGTTTTACCAATAAAGGATAGCTTCTACTCTTAAAGTCAGTCCATATTCCACCCACTGTTACGAACGCAAGCAAAATCAATAATACAACAATTGTAATTACTTTTTTCATATCCTATTATTCCTTTCTTGTAGTAACATATATATTATTACACACCTGGTTTTATCTGTCTGTCGAATGAGTTAATTTTATTATTCTTATAAAGACATAACATAGATAATTTGATAAGATATATATGGCTATTTACTATACATATATATTACATAGGAGGTATAAATTGATTAAATTAGATGGTAATACGTTAACGATTGAAAAATGCAAAAAAATTATTGCTGGTGAATTAGTATCTATTGATGAATCGATCGTTAAAAAAGTTGTAAATTCACGCAAAGCTGTTGAAGACATCGTAGACAATGAAAAAGTTGTTTATGGAATAACAACTGGCTTTGGGATGTTTTGTAATGTTTTTATAAATGGAGATAAAACAAGTGATTTACAAGTTAACTTAATTAGATCACATGCAGTAGCTGTTGGAGAACCATTTTCTGATCCAATTGTAAAACTAATGCTTATTCTAAGAGCTAATGCACTATTAAAGGGCCATTCAGGTGTTAGACTAAGTGTTATCCAAAGACTTGTTGATTTAGCTAATATGAACATCTTACCAGTTGTTCCTAGTCAAGGTAGTCTTGGAGCAAGTGGAGATTTAGCACCGCTTTCTCACTTGGCTTTACCAATAATTGGCGAAGGTTTTGTTAAGTTTAAGGGAAAAGTTTATAAAACAATGGAAGTGTATAAGCAAATGGAATTAGAGCCTATTCCATTAAAGGCTAAAGAAGGCTTAGGTTTAATTAACGGGACTCAAGCGATGACAGCTGTTGGGATATATGCTTATATTAAAGGATCGAAACTAGCTTACTTAACTGAATATATATCTTCACTAACTATTCAATCGTTAGAAGGTATTATTGATGTATTTGATGAAGAAATTCATATATCGCGTGGTTATATTGAGCAAATTGAAGTTGCGAAAAGATACCGTGATTTACTGAAAGGTTCTTCTCTTATGACTCACCAAGGTGAGAAAAGAGTACAAGACCCATATTCATTGAGATGTATGCCACAAGTACATGGTGCATGTTTCCAAAGTCTAAATTATGTAAAAGAGAAATTAGAAATAGAAATGAACGCTGCTACTGATAATCCATTAATATTTGATGATGGAAACAAAGTGATAAGCGCAGGTAACTTCCATGGGGAACCAATTGCATTTGCGATGGATTTCATGAAACTACCAATGTGTGAGTTAGCTAATATAAGTGAAAGACGTATTGAGAGATTAGTTAATCCGCAGTTAAATAATTCTTTACCTGGTTTTTTATCTAATAAAGAAGGTCTAGAAAGCGGAGCAATGATTCTACAGTACTCTGCTGCTTCTTTGGTTAGTGAGAACAAAACTTTAGCTCATCCAGCTAGTGTTGATAGCATCCCATCAAGCGCAAATCAAGAAGATCATGTATCGATGGGGACAACAGCAGCAAGACATGCCTTGCAAATCGCTGAAAATTCATATAATGTACTAGCGATTGAGTTATTCGTAAGTGCTCAAGCTGCTCACCTAATGGATTCTAACAAACTTAGTCCGAAAACAAAATCATTCTATGATGAGTATAGGGAACATGTAAAACACTTTGATGAAGACAGAATGTTTTCTCTTGATATAGAGGCAACAAAAGAATTTATGGAAAGAGTTGATTTAAATGAATAAACTTTTTGTTAACATCGCTCAGTTACTTCCAATGGATTACGGCAAACCTTTCCTTCGTGGTAAGGAAATGAATTCTCTTCAAGTAATAGAAAATGCTTACTTATATGTTGAAGAAGATAAAATTGTTGATTACGGTAAGATGGAAGATTTACATATAGAAGCAAACCAAGTAATTGATTGTACTAACAAGTTGGTAACTCCTGGTCTAGTGGACCCACATACACATTTAGTGTTTGGTGGTTCACGTGAAAAAGAGATTGCTCTCAAACTGCAAGGAGTAAGTTACTTAGAGATACTAAACATGGGTATGGGCATTCATTCAACAGTTAATGCTACTAAACTTGCTACTAAACAAGAACTCGTTGATAAAGCCAATAAAGCAATAAAAAAGATGAATTCATTTGGTGTTACTACTATAGAAGCTAAAAGTGGATATGGTTTGGATGAGGCGACTGAATTAAAGCAACTTGAAGTGTTAAATGAAGTTATTGATACAATGAATATCAAAAGAACTTTCCTAGGTGCTCATGCAGTACCTAAGAATAGAAAAAGTTCGGAGTACTTACAGGAGATGAAAGACTTCTTAGTTAAGTATAAGGATTCTAATCTATTCGATGCAGTTGATATCTTCTGTGAGGATAGTGTGTTTAATATTGCTGAATCTGAGGATTATTTAAGGTTCGCAAAGGATTTAGGATTTGATATTCATATGCATGCCGATGAAATTGTTGCTTTAGGTGGAGCTGAGTTAGCAGTAAGATTGGAAGCCAATAGTGCTGATCATATAATCGCTGCTTCAGATGAAGGAATTAAAGCACTGGGAAACTCCAATACAGTATGTAGTTTATTACCAGGTACTTCTTTTTACTTAAACAAGGATTATGCAAAAGCAAGAAGGATGTTAGATAATAATTGCATCATCAGCTTATCTACAGACTATAATCCTGGTTCTAGTCCTACAGAAAATATTCAATTCATTATGAATTTAGCTTTACTGAAATACAAAATGACTCCAAGGGAGATTTGGAATGCAGTAACTATTAATCCTGCTTATTCACTAAGAATTGATAGAGGTACTTTGAGAAAAGGTGCTAAGGCGGATATCGCTATTTGGGATGCACCAAATTATGAATATGTTGTATATCACAACGCAAGTAACGATTGTGAAAAATTATATAAAGACGGAAAACTTATATGGGAGGCGTAAATGAAGAAATTAGTACAATGCGTTCCTAACTTCTCTGAAGGTAGGGATAAGGAAAAAATTGAAAAGATTATTGATGCATTTAGAGGAAAAGATGGAGTAAAACTTCTTGATTACTCATTTGACAAAGATCATAACCGTATGGTTGTAACTTTGGTTGGTGAACCTAAGGGCATCCAAGCTTCATTAGTTGAAGCATTTGGAGTAGCAAAAAAATTAATCGATATGAGAAAACATACTGGGCAACATCCGAGAATGGGAGCTGTTGATGTATGTCCGTTCATCCCAATTAAAAATATGGATGTTTCTGAATGCGATGAGTTAGCTAAAGAAACCGCTAAATTAATTAATGAAGCACATGATTACGGATTCTTCTTCTATGAAAAATCAGCTAGTGCTAGTCATAGAACTAATCTAGCTAAACTTCGTAAAGGTGAATACGAAGGAATGAAGGAAAAGACTCTTGAAGCAAAATGGCTACCTGATGTTGGTACATTTAAAGAGGATACTGGAATTACTGCGATTGGTGCAAGAATGCCTTTAATTGCATTCAATGTTCTTCTTGATACAGATAACTTAGATATCGCAACAAAGATATCTAAGAATGTCCGCCATATCAATGGTGGATTAAGATTCGTTAAAGGTATTGGTATTGATATGCCTGAAAGAGGTATTACTCAAGTATCAATGAATTTAACGGACTATACAAAAACTCCAATGTATAGAGTGTTTGAACTTATCAAAATTGAAGCAAAACGTTATGGTGTAAACGTTATAGGTAGTGAGCTTATTGGTTTAGCTCCAATGGATGCATTTATTCAAACTGCTGAATATTACTTTGGAATCGAAAACTTAGATTATAATCAAGCTTTAGAAAAGCATTTAATGGAATAATGTTTAAAGATAAACTATTAAAAGATTTTCTAGCTGACACCGCATCCAAGAAACCAACACCTGGTGGAGGAAGTATCTCCGCAACAAATGGAGCATTAGCTTATGCTTTAACTGAGATGGTTGCAAACCTTACAATTGGTAAAGAAAAATACGCTGAATATGAAGATGAATTATTAGTCATTAAAGATAAGGCAAATAAACTTTATAATGAATTATTAGATGATATTGATAGAGACGCTTCAAGTTTCGATCAAGTAATGAAAGCATTTAAACTACCTAAAGAAACTGATGATGAAAAGAAACATCGCTCAAGTAAAATCCAGGAAGGTTATAAATACGCAGCAAGTGTTCCATTATCAATAGCCGAAAAGATTGCTTCTTCTATTGATATGATTGAATATGTTATAAAGAATGGAAACCTAAATTGCGTAACTGACGGCTTAGTAGCATTACAAAATGCTAGAAGTGGAATTATTGGAGCATTACTGAATGTTAGGATAAATCTTGGTTCAATTAAGGATAAAAACTTTGTAGATGAATATGTAGAAAAAGTGAATTCTCTTGAAAAGGCTTCAATTAGTAAAATAGATGTACTATATAGTAGTGTCAATATATAAAAGAACCTATTCCATAATGGAAAGGTTTTTTTCTTAGTATGATCATCCAACCAATAGAAACACCATCTACTATTTTAGGCATTAATTGGTTATAATTGTAAAAAGGTGATTATATGAGAAAACAATATATAAATGCAAAGCTTTTTAATAGAGAGGAAACTTCCTTCATTACAAATGATGGCTTTTTTGAGTCGTTTGGAATAATAGATAATGAGCTTGAAAAGATTGATGTAAGAAACAAACTCGTATTACCTGGTTTTTTTGATTCTCATCTTCATTTGGTAGGGTTAGGGTATAATAAGTCACTTTTTGACTTAAATGGCTTAGATGTAAGGCAAATAGTCAAGTTGATGAAAGAATGTAATAAAGACTTCATTATTGGAAGAGGTTGGCACCAAAACAGTTTTACAAACTCACTTACTAGAGATGATCTTGACAAAGTATCAATTGATAAACCTGTAATCGCAATTAGAGTATGCGGTCATGTTTTAGTCGCAAACTCAAAAGCTATTCAACTCTCTGGAATAAAAACGGATTATTACCCAGGTGGCACAATCAATTTAGAAACTGGTGAATTTACAGAAGATGCCTTAGAGGTAATTTATAATTTAATTCCAAAGCCAACAGTTGAATCAATTAAGGAAATGATTCTTCTTTCTCAAGAAGACTTACTAGCAAATGGAATAACGACTGTAGGAACTGATGATTTTTCAATGATTAACATTGAATATGAAGATGTTATAAAAGCTTATACTGAACTTATTGATGAAAACAAATTAAAGATAAGAATTATTCAACAAGTTAACTTACCAAAGGTAGATGATTTCAAAGACTTTTTGTCAAAAGGTTATGCAAACAGAATATATTCTTCTCACTTCAAAATGGGTCCATTAAAGTTATTATTAGATGGTTCCCTTGGTGGAATGACGGCTTTCATGAACAATCCCTATGAAGGAACTGATAATGTCGGTGTTCATACTTTCTCACAAGATGAACTTAATCATATGATTAAATTAGCACAGGATAATGGTATGGATTTTGCTATTCACGCTATTGGAGATGGTGCAGTTGATATGATTCTTAATGCACCTAAGAAAAAAAGCCGTAGTGGGATAATCCACGCACAATTTCTTAATCAAAGTCAAATTGATGAATGTTTGAAACAATCATTAACCATTTATGCACAGCCAATATTTCTAAACTCGGATATTCCAATTATTGAAAAACTAGTCGGAGATAGGTACAAAGAATCATATTTATTTAAGTCAATGTACGATAAAGGACTAAGTGTATCGTTTTCAACTGATGCACCTATTGAAAGTATAAATCCTTTTGAGAATATATTTGTTGCGATAAAGAGAACTCAACTTACTGATAATAAACCTTTCCTAATTGATGAAGCTTTCAGTTTCGAAGAGACTATAAAATGTTACACAGAAGAATGTCATTGGCAAGTCTATGAGAAAAACGGAAAACTAGATATTGATTATCCAGCTGACTTCATTGTAGTTGATTTAAAGAAAGATATTAAATCATCGAAAGTACTTAGCACTTATGTAGCGGGTGATTGTGTTCATATGTCAAATAGAGGGTAATATGGAAAAACTATTATTTAAACCAGTGAAAGACCTACTAGAAAATGCAGGTTACGAAGTAAAAGCTGAGGTGAAGAACGCGGATGTAGTTGCTGTAAGGGATAATGATATTGCAATTGTTGAGTTAAAACAAACAATAAACTTAAAACTTCTGTATCAAGCAACCGAAAGACAAAAGATAACCGATAATGTATTTATCGCTATACCAAAACCAACTAGAAAGATTATGTTTTCAAAATCACATAAAGAAAAGATCCAGCTTGTGAGGAGATTACAAATTGGTTTAATGTATGTTGATAAAAAAGCCGAGGTTATATTTGAACCAAAACCATTTCATATGAATATAAGTAGAGGTAAATCAAGAAAAAATACTAATTTATTGATATCAGAATTTAATAAAAGGGATACAAGTCTAAACATTGGAGGAGCGAAAGGTAAAATAGTTACCGCATACAAAGAGGCTGCTATTAAGATTCTTCTTACACTTGAAAACGGTGAACTATCCACAAAGGAAATCAAAGAATTAACTAAAGTTGATGATGCTACTAGGATTCTTTACAAGAACTTTTACGGTTGGTTTGAAGGAGTTTCCAGAGGAGTTTATAAACTCTCAAAGAAGGGAAAGAAGGTTCTTAACTCAAATGATAAAGTTATAGAATATATAAAAAAAGGCACATAATTGTGCCTTTATTGATTATCAGTATTTTTAACCAAAATCATATCTGTTTTCTTGCATTCAAATAAATCATTAATTAGCTTATATGTTTGTATAACACCATCAAACATATTTTCATAATCACCACCAGCAGTAACAATTAGAAGTGTTTCATGAATAACTGGATTTTTTTGACTTCGGTAATATTTATTTGCATAAAAGGTTTGCAAACGAGAAATGATATTTAGTAGTTTTGGTGTCAAAGCTCCAAAATATAAAGGAGATGCGATCACAAGTTTATCTGTCTTCTTAATTAACTCGTATACTTCACCCATATCTTTGAACTTGCATCCCGGTTTATGGCTACACCACTTACAATCAATGCACGGATCTATATCTAAGTTATATGCATCTATCAATGTATACTCACCTAAAATTTTACCAAGTTCTTTTTTTGTATGTCCATCCTTGTTTGGAGAGCCATATAATACCACTGTCATATTTTTCTAATAACTTCCTTTACAAGTTTAACAAGTCTTACACTAGTTTCGTTTGCTATTTTGATTACATCATCATGTGAATGTTTCTTCTTTTGAATTCCAGTAGCCATATTAGTAACGCAACTCAGTCCCAATGTCTCAATTCCAGTATGATTGGCAGCAATTACTTCTGGAACTGTACTCATCCCAACAACATCAGCTCCAAATCCTGCTATCATCTTTATTTCTGCTCTTGTTTCATAATATGGACCCATAAAGCCAGCGTATACACCTTTTTTTAAATTATACTCTAACTTCTTTGCTACTTCCTCCGTTAGATTGATCAACTTATTTGAAAAAGGTTCAGTCATATCAGGAAACCTATTGCCCAGTCTTTCATCATTTTTACCTACTAGTGGATTACTCCCCATTAGATTGATAAAATCATCAATTATCATTATATCCCCAGGTTTATATGATTTATTTATGCCTCCACATGCGTTTGTAACAATCATTTTGGAAATTTCCAATTGCTTAAATACATATATAGGATAAGATACTTCTCGCATAGTGTATCCCTCATAATAATGAAAACGTCCCGCTAATACTAGTACTTTCTTGCCTTCAAGTTGTCCATATATAAGTTTCCCACTATGACCCTTCACAGTACTTGCTGGAAAATTAGGAATATCTGAAAATGGGATTTCACAATCTATCGAAATATCGTTTACAAGTCCACCTAATCCTGAACCTAGTATTATTGCTATATCTGCTTCTACATTTGCTCTACTCATAATATAATCAGTAGATTCTAAGACTTTTTTATACATAATTCACCTCGAATACATTATACAACAAAACACTCATAAGAAAAACTGATGTATTATACATCAGTCTATTCTGGTCTTTCTTTATATTGAATTTGGTATAGATTGTAGTACATTCCTCTTCTTCTAAGTAATTCCTGATGATTACCTTGTTCAACAATCTCACCTCTATGTAGTACAACTATTTGATCGACATGCTGAATAGTAGATAATCTATGTGCTACTATTAACATTGTACCAATACTCATCATTTTGTTAAGTGAATCTTGAATAAGCTGTTCCGTTTCAGTATCGATGTTTGCAGTTGCTTCATCAAGAATCATTACACTTGGCTTATGAACCAGTGTTCTCGCAAATGATATAAGTTGTCTTTGTCCTTGAGAGAAGTTTGCTCCTCTTTCGGTAACTTCATCATCATATTTACTTGGAAGCTTGCTTATAAACTTGTGTGCATTAACATATTTAGCAGCTTCAATAACTTCTTGGTCCGTAATATCATCATCCCTCAGTGTAATATTTGATCTAATTGTTCCGCTAAACATAAATACATCTTGTAGCATTACACCAATTTGCTTTCTTAAACTATGAAGAGTAATATCCTTAATATCAATTCCATCAACAAGAATTTGACCTCTTTGGATATCCCAGTCTCTTGTGATTAATTTAAGTATAGTTGTTTTACCTGCTCCAGTAGCACCAACGAATGCAAATGATTCTCTAGGATTGATTTTGAATGATACATCCTTTAGAATCCACTCATCTTCAATGTACTTAAACCAAACATTTCTAAATTCAATTTCCCCTCTTAACTCAGTTAATTCTAGTGCATCTTCTTTTTCAGGAATATTTTGCTTATCATCTAGTATACCGAATATTCTCTCGCTTGATGCCAATGCTGATTGAAGTATATTGAATTGCTCTGCTAGCATTTGAATTGGTTCGAATAGATTATCAACATACGTCTTAAATGCTACTATCATTGAGATATAGAATAATCCATCTATAACTTGATATCCTCCATACAGGAATACAATGATTGTTGCTCCTATATACATTAAGTATATTGTTGGTCTATAGAAGGCAAACGCTAATATTAATTGTAAATGTGTTTTTCTAAGTTTTTTATTTACTTTTATGAACTCATCATACTTCTCTTCTTCTTGATTGAAGATTTGTACTATCTTCATTCCTGCAAGATGTTCACTTAAGAATGCATTTACCATAGCCACATTCTTTCTGATTCCACGGTAAATTTTTCTTGATACTTTTCTAAATAGATATGATGAAACTAGTAATATTGGAATGACAATAAATACCGCTAAAGCTAATCTCCAATTAAGGTAAAACATTGCTCCCACGATACCTACTACTTTGAGTAAGTCTCTAGTCATATTAACCATAACAGAAGTATACATTTCACTTACAGTAGCTGTATCATTTGTAATTCTTGTAACAAGTACTCCAGTTGGAGAACTATTCAAGTAATTTATCGATTGATATTCCATATGAGTGAATATCTCCTTACGAATATCATATACAATACTTTGTCCAGTCTTTTGTAGGATTATTTGTTGGAAATATGTAGTTACTGATGCAACCACAGTTATTCCCATATATAATGCCAAGAGCATAAACAAAGTTCTCAAGGTAAACGATGGATTATCAAATACACCAAATATCTCACCAAATAAATACGGTTGGAACAGCTGAATTCCAACTGCAAAGATAACTAGTACAAAAGTTAGAATGAATTGCTTTATGTAGGGTTTTGCATATTTTGCTAAACGCTTTACGATTGCCCCATCGGACATTTTGCGTTCTACTTTTACATCAACGTATTCCATTATATAGCCTCAATCTCATCTTCTAGTTTTTGTCTATCAACAATGTCTTTATAAAGCAAGCATCTTTCATAAAGTTCGTTGTGTTTCCCTACATCCACAACTTTACCTTCTTCCATCATAATAATGCGGTCTGCATTTTTTATTGACGAAATTCTGTGTGCAATAATGATTGTTGTTTTCTTATATCTTACCTTTGCCAGATTCTCTAAAATAGTTTCTTCGGTTTTTGTATCAACAGCTGAAACCGAGTCATCTAATATTAATATTTCAGGGTCTTTGATAATGGCTCTAGCGATAGCTACTCTCTGTTTTTGTCCACCAGATAGTGTAACTCCTCTTTCACCAATTACTGTTTCATACCCCTCTTTAAACTCTAATATATTCTTGTTTACATCAGACAATGATGCTGCCTCTTTTACTTTCTCATAATACTCTTCATTACGATCAATACCTAAAGCAATATTGTTGTATAAATTATCACTAAACAAGAATCCATCTTGTGGAACATAACCTATTCCTCTTCTTAATACTCTTAGGGGAATCTTCATAATGTCGTTTCCACCTATGGTTATTTCGTTATCCTTAACATTGTATACTCTCATCAATAGATCAACTAAACTAGTTTTACCGCATCCAGTTTTACCGATAATTCCCACTGTTTCACCTGATTTTATTTCAAATGAGATATCTTCTAATTGCGGATCGGCTGATCCTGGATATGCAAATGTCAAGTTGCTAAATTTGATATCTCCAGATATACCATCGATATCAAGAGGATTATCATCGTATACATTGCTATCTTCATCAAACACAGTGTTTATTCTTTGCATCGACGCTTTTGCACTTGAACCGATTTGAATAACACGTACAACCGCCATCATTGGCCAGATTAGTGAAAAGAAATATGATATATACTCAAACAATACTCCCATAGTGAATGGATTTGCTGAATTCATAGTTGTCTTAATCAAGTTACCACCATATGCAATTATGATTACAACGATTACAGTAATGAAGAAACGCATTAGCACTTCAACCAAAGCAACTAACTTGACGAATGCAACAGTCTTATCTCTATTACTTGCGTTTGATTTCAAGAACTCTCTAACTTCTCTTGGTTCTTTGACAAATGCCTTAATTACTTGAATACCACTCATGTTCTCATTAACAAAATCACTCATCTTTTCAAATGCTTCTTGTCTTGCTTTGAACCTTGAACTAATCATACGAGATAGTATTCCGGCAACGACAGCTAAAACTATCAGTGGTGATACTGCAATCAGTGTCATTCTCCAGTTGATAGATGCCATCTTATAAAACGCTAGTGAACCTAAGAACAATGCATCCACAACCATAATGGCACCGAATCCAATACTCATTCTTACTGCCTCAAGGTCGTTAGTGAAATATGCCATTAAACCACCGGTTTTATTTTTTTGGTAAAACTCCTGATCAAGAGTTTCACAATGAGCGAACAACGAGTTTCTTAAATCAAACTCAATTCTTCTACTCGCTCCCAAAATAAAGTATCTCCAGAAAAATCTACCTACCACTACAATAAACGCAATTCCAAATAATAATAGGACGGCATTCCCAAGAGTTCCTTTATCCATCGTTCCTGTAGTTAATCCGTCGATAATATCCCTTGTAACTTCAGGGATTTCTAATTGGAAGTAATCAACCAATACTAAAAATGCGATCCCAAGAATAAAGAAATGGATATATTTTATATAGTATATGTTTATTCTCTTGCCAAATATCATGATTTGTCCTCCATTCCGAATCTAAAAAAAATCTCGGTAAGTATTTGAGCTTCTTCTTCAGATATCTTCTTTAAAATATTATGCATAAACTTTTTACTCTCCAACTCATTACTTGTAGCAAGCAACTTCCCTTTATCCGTTAAACGCAAATAGTACACACGCTTATCCTCGATAGAGTTTTCCTTATACACGAGATCGTTATCGATAAATCTTGAAATTATCTCAGTAATTGTTGGTTTGCTTAGCTTAAACTTTTCAGCAAGTTTAGTAAAAGTCATATTATCGTCTTTATATATGCTTTTTAAAAACTTAAATTGTTTATTCGGCAGTTTATCAAAGCCTATTTCATCATAAACTTGTTGACAACTTACGAAATAAAGTTTTAAGAAATCATTGATACTCTTTCTAAAATTTTCTTTCATATACTCCTCCTTTACAAAAGGTTAGTTAGCATTTACCTAACTATTATATATTAATAAAAAATCAAAGGCAATATAAAAAGGAAAATTAATTTTCCTTTTTATAACTTCTCAATAATTTTGGCAACTTTCTTTTGAGCAGCTGCTGATAAATTAGGCATTCTTACTTCTAGAATCCTTATGAAATCAGATTTAATATCATCCCTAACTGCTTCTGATACATGTTCCGCTCTTGTAGCAAAATCAACATCTCTACATGAATCAGTGTAGTGAAGCAAGTCATTTTTCAATTTGTCATATAGATCATCATTCATAGCCATGTTTATGATTGCTCTTACTCCCCAAACATTTGTTATTACAGTTCCATTTGCGATTTTATTGGCTATTAATGGCCTAAACTCAACTACGTCATGTGGATTTGATCGAGCAATCTGTGAAATAGCAATCATTGCTCCCCAAACCATTCTATTAATCTTGCTGTGTAATAAATCAGTAAAGGTGTATAAGTACTCAGCTATCAACTCAGGCTTATCATATCCAACATGATACAATACGCACAAGCAATCACTTGAAATACTTTTATTCTTATCGTAAAGGTACTTAACCATCTCTTTTACACCATCATTGCTGTCTTCTTCTACGATCAACTTAGCCAAATCTTTGTTTGGATCCTCGCCTCTAATGCCTAAACTATAAGCAATTTTATCGATGTAACTCAAATTATCCCTCCTTTACTATTAATCCCATATAATACGTATCAATGTATTCATCATTGATCAACATTGATCTTTTATTAATTCCCGCATTAATAAAACCTAAGCTTTCATACAAGCTTATTGCAGCTGGATTGTCAGTTCTAACTTCTAAATCTATTTTAGTGATACCATTCTTCATAGCATACTCAATCTGAGCTTCCACTAATGCTCTTCCTATGCCTTGACCCCAGTGTGACTTCTTTACTGTGATCCCAAGAGACGACCTGTGTGCAATTCTTGGTTTTTTATCATTCCCATGTATTCCACATACACCGACAATTTCATCATCAACGAGACATAATAAATGATTGGTATTGCGATTATCAATCCATGATTGAATCATTTTTCTCTCATCTTCTTCTGTTATGGAAAACTCACTAGAATCCATAGTTAGATTGTCAGTTTCATCTAAAACTATCTTTAGATAATCAATCAATGCTTTTGCATCATCTGGTGTAGTGTTTCTAATTATCATTTAACCACATCCCTTATTCTATCCATAACTACTTTTAGTAACTCAAATGGGATAGCATAATTAAGCCTAATGCAATGCTCAACATCCCCATAATTACTACCTGGATTTACTTTGAGTCCTGCTTTGAGTAATCTTTCCTCAGGTTTATCAAAATCAAACTTTATCCATGCCAAATATGTTGCTTCTGGTTTAATCCAAGAAACTCCATTCAAACTAGAAATTACATCATCCATGTAATCTCTATTTCGTTTTAAGTATAATAATAGATTATCTAAGTATTCATCTCCATAGTTATATGCCGCAATCATAGCGTCTACACTTAATACATTTGCCATCATTCCATGAAACTTACCATAAGCGACTGATACGAATTGTTTTCTAATAGATTCATCTTTAATTATTGCGTTCGCAATTACTAAACCGGAGCAATTAAATGGTTTACCTATAGTAGTCGCGACTATTATCTTATGATTATACTCTATCAGTGATGTGAATTTCTTATCATATACTAGATCAGAATGAGCTTCATCTGAAAAAATCATACAATCATACTTTGAAGCGATTTCAACTAATTTATCAAGTGTTTTTCTATCCCACACAATTCCCAAAGGGTTATGTGGAGAACATAATATAAACATCTTTGACTTCTTGATTTTTTCCTCAAAATCAAGGAAATCAATTTCCCACTTACCATTATTAACTAGTTTCGATTCAACTACATTTCGGTCTGAATGTTTTATAACATTTGCAAATTGATCATACACTGGTGTTTGAATTAATATATTATCTCCCGCCTCTGTAAAGGCATGTATTGCATATGTTAACATGCTCAATATTCCAGGTGTGAAGAAAATGGATGATTCATCTATATTAATACCATATCGCCTGTTATACCATGTGATCAATGATTTCTTGTAGTTAGGATTCTTACTCCTCATACTATAACCGTATATATTGTGATCAGCTCTTCTTTTTATTGCTTCAGTAACTTCTGGTAAAGTCGGAAGATCCATATCTGCTACAGTCAAAGGGATTATGTCAGTTTTCTCATAATCTACCCATTTATATGAATATGTTCCCTCTCGTGACTTTGTTTGATCGAAATATTTCGTCCAATCTATTTTGTTAGCCATACTAATCCAAAACCACCTTTTCCTAAGTGTACACTCAATACTGGTGTTATCTCATTACATATGTAAATCTTTGCGTTTTGGAAATGTGTTTGTAACTTCTCTTTTAATGCTTTCGCATTCTCTAATGTTTTAATATATGAAATTCTTATATGGATGTTACTCAATTTATCGGCACTCTCTTCAATCTTATTTTGAATATAATCAAAGACTCTTCTTGTGGTTCTTACTTTCCCAGCGACAAATATCCTTCCTAGTTTATCAAGCATCATAATAGGCTTAACTTTCAAAAGAGAGCCTATCATCGCTTTTGCACGTGATAATCTTCCTGATTTATATAATACTTCCATATTGTCTATTGTTAGCAATGTTTTTGTATTATCCACGAGTTCATCTACTTTCTTAAATAACGCCTCAATGCTTATATCCTCTTCCAGCAATTCACCAATCTCAGATATCAACAAATCTCCACCCATTGCACTTGTCTTAGTATCAACAACCTTGATATTTGCATCAATCATTTCAGCTGCGATAACAGCAGACTGATACGTCCCACTTAATGATTTTGCAACAGTGAAAACTATAATATCATTGTAACCATTATCAATCATTTTTTTGTATGCATTCAAAAATGCCTCTGGAGATGGCTGAGAAGTTGTTACTTTCTTCTTTTCATCAATTGCATCAAAAACCATGTCACAATCAATATCAACTCCATCAGTATAACTCTTGCTTTCGATCAAGATATTTAATCTTACTACCTCAACCTTCAATTTTTCTACTAAATCAGCACATAAGTTAAACGTGCTATCAGCTACGATTCCTACTTTCATTTAAAATACTCCTCTTTAATTATTGAATATATAACTCTATCTACAATCTTACCTGTTAAAATGCGGTCCTCTTTCCTCAGATAACCCTCTTTAACAAATCCCAATTTTTCAGCGATTCTTTCACTTGCCTCATTAAAAGGATAATGACTCATTACAACTCTATCCATTCTTAAATCCTCAAATAGATGTTTTATCATCGCTTGAGCAGCTTCAGTTACATAACCTTTATTCCAGTACTTCTTATTCAATTCAAATCCAATGTGTCTTTCTAATATGTCATTTTGAGTTAAATTATATGCTCCAATAGCGCCAATAACCTTGTTCTCATCTACTAACTCAATTGCCCATATATTATCCCTAGTTACTAGTTTTTCTAATAACTTTCTAGTATGAGTAATCGTTTGATGTACTACACCACCTGCTGGGAGCTGCACATCTACGTCCGATAAATACTCAAACATATCATAGCAGTCATATGGATTAAATTTTCGAAGTAATAGTCTTTTTGTGTTGATTGTTTTCATCTCACCACCATCTTAATAATATCATAGTTATGAAATATTTGTTTTGAATTACATTATCAAAATATGTATGATATTCCATTATAGCAAAAAAAAGATATCCTAAGATACCTTTACATAATGCTTAATAGCCTTTGATATGAATTCCGACAGTCCCTCTTTCGTTTTATCGATATTCTTTTTGAATCTAGAATCCTCAATGTAAATATCAGCTAGACCGATCAAAATTTCGTTGGTACAATCATAGAAATTAGTTGTTATAAAATATTGCCATTCCTTAACAAGAAGCATTGTGTCTGGATTATTAAATCCTATATCCATTTTGCTAGCAAATTTCTTAAATATCTTTTCTGTCTCATATTTCAATGAATCTACTTTTTCCTTGCTATACTTATCAACTCTTTCATGTGTCTGTTTGGCAATTTCACCGTACTTATCGATTGCTTCTTTTCGGTACTTATTGTAATCAAAGTCTTTGTACTTACTCATGTCAATTTCTCCTCCTTCTATCAATTTGTTAATTGATAATAGGTGAAAGTTTAATTTCTCTATCTTTTTTTGTAATAGACTGCGATGAATTCTAAGTGCTTCTTGCTTGTTACTTTCAGAATCGGTTATTATGTTTTTGATATCTGCTAATGAGAAACCAAGATCTCTTAGAATTATAATTTCAGTAAGTTTATCTACATCTGACTTTTCATATAACCTATAACTAGACTTATTCTTTTTAGGAGTCAATAGGCCAATCTCATCGTAATGATGTAAAGTTCTAACGGTAACTCCTAGAACACTCGCAACTTCTTTTACCTTCATATTATCACCCACTGTAATGATACACTATCACGTAGCGTGAGAGTCAAGAAAAAAGTGCAAATGATTGCACTAATCTCCAAATCCTATTCCTATAGCCTTACATGATTTAACAAGTATTCCATTTGGATCAACTTGTTTATTACCGCCATGTGAAGTTTCTCCAACTTCTCCGGACCCGACTACTTCTTCAAGAGGTACACTGCTCATACCAAAGTTTTTAAACACTACCATTTCATCTTTAGCCCCATTCATTAACAAATCAACAGCAGCTACGCCATACTTAATACCCAGTGACCTATCAAACTGAGAAGTCATTCCTCCTCTTTGTAAATATGCTAAGTTAGTATAGCGAACTTCGTGCTTTGGAACTAATTCTTGTAGTTGCCTAGTAATAATGTCACCAATGCCACCCAGTCGTACACTATCTGGTGAGTCCTCAATGTACTCTCTTACATAACTTTCACCACCAACTGGTTTCGCACCTTCGCTAACGACAACGACTGAGAAATGTTTCCCTCTAGCATCTCTTTCCTTAATCTTTTCAGCAACTTTCTTTAGGTCGTAAGGAATTTCAGGAATCAAGATAACATCCGCACTACCCGAAAGTCCTCCTTCCGCTGCTAACCATCCTGCATTTCTTCCCATAACTTCAACGACCATTATTCTGTCATGAGAGAATGCTGTTGTATGTATCTTATCTAAGGCATCAGTTATTGCCTCCAATGAAGTATTGTATCCAAAAGTAACATCTGTTGCTGGAAGGTCATTATCAATTGTCTTTGGAATTCCAACTACTGGTATTCCCATACGTGCAAAGTCTCTAGCACTAGTTAATGTACCATCTCCACCTAAAACGACTAAAGCACCGACTCCTTCTTTTTTCATATTTTCTATCGCAACATTACTAACATCTTTGTATGTTACATTGCCGTCTTTATCAACTATACGATAATTAAAGAGATTATCTTTGTTAGAACTTTTTAGAATCGTACCACCTTGATGAGTAATTCCAGATACTGCTTTATAGTCTAATTTCTTAAATTCATTATTATATAACCCAGAATATCCTTTTATATACCCTACAACTTCTAAATTATACTTATTTATAGCAGTTTTCGTTACAGCACTGATTACTGCATTCAATCCAGAACAGTCACCACCACCAGTAAGAATACCTATCTTTTTTATTTTATTCATATAAACCTCCACTACAATTATAACACGGTATGTAATACAAACCTTTAGAAAGCGATTTCTATTTGGCTTCTTTCATAACAATCCTTTCTGCAATTCTTATACCATCAATAGCTGAGGATACTATTCCTCCAGCATACCCACTACCTTCTCCAATTGCATAGATATTCTCTATACTTGTTTCAAAAGTATCCTTATTTCTAGTTATTCTAATAGGTGAGGATGTTCTAGTTTCAACTCCTGTAAGTATAGATTCTCCAGTAGAAAACATTTTTATTTTCCTATCAAAACTTTTGAGCGCTTCAACTATTGAATCGTTAATATAATCGGGATATATTTTTGATAAATCACACAACTCGTATCCTAAGGGATAAGTAGGCTTAATGCTACCAATTTCAGTTGACTTCACACCATTAATAAAATCTTTTGTCATTTGAACAGGAGCTCTATAACTGCCTGTTAATGAATATGCTACCTTCTCAATTTTTTCTTGAAACTCCATTCCCGAAAATAAATCATTACCATAATCCTTAGGACCAATGCTTGCTACTATAGCACTATTAGAATTTTCCAAATCTCTTGAATAGTAGCTCATCCCATTAACAACAATGGTATCCTCTTCTGTTTGAGCGGGAACTACAACTCCACCTGGGCACATACAAAATGAATATATTCCTCTATCAGATGATTTATGAGTAAGCTTATACTCAGCTGCTCCCAAATTGTATTCACCATATTGTGCTTTGTTAATGAAATCTTGTTTATGTTCAATTCTAAACCCAACAGCAAACGGCTTAGATTCCATTTGCAGCTTTCCTTCTAACATTCTAAACGTACTCCTAGAACTATGTCCGATAGCAAGCACTAAATAATCAAACTCATACATATTTTCATTTACAGTTATTTCTATATTGTCGTTTATCTCAATATTAGATAGCAGAGATCTAAAATTAATATTTACTCCATTATTAATACTATCTTGTCTAATTGAAGTAACAATTCTTTGTATGTTGTCGGTACCCAGGTGAGGATTACTAATATATAGTATTTCCTCATTAGCTCCGTATTTGACTAATGTTTTTAGAACTTCGTATCCCAATATATTCTTGCTTCTAGACGTCAACTTACCATCAGAGAATGTTCCTGCGCCACCTTCTCCAAACTGGATATTACTAGTTTTATTGAGTTTGCCAGTCTTAATAAATTTATCAACTGACTTCTTTCTATCTTCAATACACTCTCCTTGCTCAAAGACGGTTACATCAAAGCCAGCTCTGTTTAAATATAGAGATGCAAAAATACCAGCAGGACCGTACCCAATAACTGCTACTCGCTTACTAGTATTGAGCTTTGGTAGTTCAAAAGATGGTTCAATATAATCACCTTCCAGTGAACAATCTAGAGCAATAGTATAAACATAATGAGGCTTCTTTCTTGCATCAAGGCTTTTTTTAATTATTTTGTAGGAAAAAATATCCCTTCTAGGGATTTTAAGAATTTTGGATGCTTTAACAAGCACTTCTTCAATTGTTGCGGATATATCCGCTTTCACAGTTACTTTTTTCAATTTATCACCTAGTAATATTATACAAGAAAAGAGGCTTACAAAGCCTCTTTTGTTTTAGTTTCCTTAAATTGATTTAAGTATAGTCTATAATAATAGCCTTTTTGCATTAGCAATTCTTTATGATTACCACGTTCAGTAATTTGACCATTCTTAAGTACCAATATTAAATCAGCGTTTACGATTGTTGATAATCTATGAGCAACAATGAAACTTGTTCTACCTTCTAATAATACATCAATTGCATCTTGAATTAGTTTCTCTGTTTCAGTATCTATACTTGATGTTGCTTCGTCTAGTACTAGAATCTTCGGATCAGCTATTACTGCTCTAGCAAATGACAATAACTGTTTCTCACCAACGCTTAACTTATTCCCACCTTCTCCTACTTCTGAATCGTAGCCATTAGGTGTTTTACTAATAAACTTATCAGCATTAACAGTTTTACATGCACTAATTATTTCTTCATCAGTTGCATCTAATTTTCCATAAGCAACATTTTCTTTAATTGAACCTGTAAATAGATGAGGTGACTGAAGTACGTATCCAAGATTCGAATGTAGCCATGCGATTGAACGTTCCTTGTAGTCTTTACCGTCAATGAGAATTTTACCCTCAGTCGGTTCATAAAAACGACTGATAAGATTGATGATTGTTGATTTACCAGAACCAGTCTCACCTACTAAAGCTACACTCATACCAGTTTTGACATCCAAATTAAAATCGCTTAATACTTTCTCTCCACCATCATATTTAAATGTTACATTCTGAAAACTAATATCTCCAACTAATTCTTCCCAGTTTTCAGTTTTCTTATTAAACCAATCTCCGTATTTCTCTATTACTTCTGGAGTATCAACTAAATCAAGCTTGCTATCAATAAGTGATATAATTCTTTCTGCTGCTGCTTGACCCTGTTGTAACTCACTTAAAATGTTTGTTAAGTTTAGGATCGGTTCAAAGAACTGCATTGAGTACTGAATAAATAACAGCAATGTTCCCAATGTAAGTACAACATTAAATACCATCATTCCACCGAAGTATATCGATAAACTACTCCCAACATAACCTAAGAATAATACTGTAGGCCATAGAAGCGATGATATTGTTACTGCTCTCACAGAACTTTTCCTCATTCTTGAAGTAATCGATGAAAACTCACCTAAATGTTTATTCTCTAACACTAAAGTTTTTGTTGTAGTTGCTCCCATAATACCTTCGGAGAAACCTGCTGTAATTTTAGAGTTAGTTTTACGTACATTACGCCATTGTTTTAAGATTTTCTTTCTCATATAGATTGCGATTCCAAGAAGTAATGGTAATACACTCAATGTAATTAGTGCTAACTTCCAGTTAACTACAATCATTATACCTATGATAATTGACATTAACATTAAGGACCAGACAATGTCTATTAGTCCCCATGCTAGAATTGCACTTAATTTACGTGAATCAGAAGTCATCCTAGCCATTATCCAACCAGTTGGTGTCTTATCGTAGTAAGAGAATGGCAACTGCTGAAGTTTATTAAATGCTTTTTCCCTCAGTTGCATTGCAGTAGATGTTTCAATTTTCCCTGCGTAGATTATGAATACTCTAATTAAGTATGCAAAGATAAATATTACAACTAAATAAATACCTGCAAAGATGAATAATTTATACATCTCCCCAGTTTCAATACCCTCACTAATCAAGTTATCGATTGCATAACGATTCATTAGTGGTAGCATTGTTTCAACTATTGCTATTGCTATAGAGATTATAATTGCAGTTATAAGCAGTTTACGTTGTGGCAATAAGTATCTTAAGATTTTCTTCCACGTCTCTAATTCAAAACTTTCTGTATAATCTTCTTCTTTTAAGAAATCAGACATTCAACTCACCTCCTAGCAATTCCTCTAGCTCCTCACTCAAGCCTGTTTGAATTTCATATAATTTGCGATACAATCCGTCTTGACTAACCAATTCATCATGGTTACCCTCTTCAACGATTTGTCCTTTTTCTAAAACTAATATTCTATCTGCTTCCATTGCAGTCGTAATACGGTGCGTGATAATTATTAATGTAGATGAATTATTACCTTTCTTAAGTGCTTCACGAATTGATAAATCCGTCTCCGTATCAAGTGCACTTAATGAATCATCAAATACCATTATAGGTCGGTCATTGATTAATAATCTCGCAATCGCAACTCTTTGCTTTTGACCCCCTGACAAAGTAACGCCCTTTTCACCCACTATTGTTTTATATCCCTTTTCAAATCTTACAATATCATCATGTAGGCTAGCTACTTTAGCAGCCTTTATTACTCTTTCTTCATCATGATCAGATAAAGTAATACCAATATTATCCTTTACTGTTCTTGAATAAAGGAATGGTTCTTGTAAGATTACTCCTACGTTTTCACGTAAATGTTTTTTCTCATACTCTGTAATTTCTATACCATCAACAAGTATTTTACCTCGTTGATAGTCAAGTAATCTAATAAGCAATTTAATTAGTGTCGACTTACCAGATCCGGTTCTACCTACTAATGCTATAGTTTCACCTTTACCAATCTTTAAGTTAATTCTATTTAATAGATTCTGATCAGAATCCTCAAACTTAAACGAAACATCTCTAAACTCAATACTTCCAGAGATTGCTTTTGTAATATCACCATTCTCATCGTATTCATCTTTTTCATCAAAGACTTTGTTAAGACGTCTTATTGATACTATTGTTTTACTATATTCAGCAACTATTCTTCCTAAGTTTCTAATCGGCCATACAACAATCTGTACTAACATAATAAACGCTATCAATTGACCAACTGTTATTTTTCCTTGGATTGCATAATAAGTACCAAATACCAATGTAAGACAATATTGTACAAAGGTGATGAAATCACTTGTCGACCAATAACTCGCTGCCTTATAATACATCTTCATTGATTTTTCACGATATATCTCGTTCTTCTTAACAAATTTATCAATTTCATGCTGCTCATTGCTAAACGCTTTTACAACACGAACACCATTAAGATTCTCTTGTACTGTATTAGTTAACTCAGCTTCAGATTCCTCAACATCAGTATATATTTTCTCCATACGTTTGAAGTAATACATAGAGATTCCTACAGTAAAAGGTATAACTACTAGCGAAATCAATGTAAGAACTAGATCTATTTGCACCATTTGATATATTACTGAGATTGCTAGTGCCGCAATCCAGAATATATTGAAGACATGGTTTTGATAAAACATTCTTACCGTATCGATATCGGTAGTACTTCTTTGAATTAAATCACCAGTATCAGCATTATTGTGATACTGATATGATAAATTTTGTAAGTGTCCATACATCTTGTTTCGCAAGTCTCTTGCGATACTTTCAGAAAAGTTAGCTTTACTTACTGCATTCCCTATCATTACCAAGCCTCTAAACAATGCAAATATCGCAAATAGCACTGCAGCTCTAAGTAAATGAGTTTGGAAATCATCAGCGTACATCAATTCAACAACCCAAGCGGGAAGCGAAGGGTCAACACTACCAAGTAATGAATCAAATATGTACTCAACTATTCTTGGTACGAACGATCTTGTAACACTTAAAACTATCGTGAAGGATAATCCAAGAAAGAATATCCATTTGTGGTCTTTACCTATCTTTATCAACTGTTTCACATCATCACCTCTTTCTCATAAAATAAAAAAACATAGATAAGATATCTATGTCCACTCTTCACAACAAATTTCTTAAAACTAATTTACTACCCCAGAGGACAGGAAATTGTTTAAATCAAATGTATGAAAATCGTGGACGTGCGCAACTGTGGCATTTTTATCTTTTGCAGGCACAAAAAACTGCAACAATTCGCATCTTGTTAAATTAAGTCTATCGTTTAATAGTCTTCCTTTATATCTCATTTTCCTTCCTCCTTTCATAATCTACTATTTATTCTTACACTTTTATTTATGAATGTCAATGAGTTTTGAATAAATTGTGAAAAAATTATGAAAAGACCCCTTTCGAGGTCTTTGTTAAGCGTTTACAAACCATTTCTTTGTTCTATTAGCTATTCCAACAAGCGTCAACATAACAGGAACTTCTACTAGTACCCCTACAACTGTTGCTAATGCAGCCCCTGACTGTAGTCCGAATAGTGATATCGCAACTGCAACTGCTAGTTCAAAGAAGTTCGATGCTCCTATTAGTGCAGCTGGAGCCGCAATTTCAAATTTCAGTTTCCATGCCTTTGCCCACAAGTATGCAATAAAGAATATAAAGAATGTTTGAATAATAAGTGGGACAGCAATCAATCCTATGTGCAATGGATTATTCAGTATAATGTCTCCCTGGAAAGAGAATATTATAACTAAAGTTAATAGTAATCCGATTATAGTAGTCTTATCAAACTTCTTAACGAATTGATCAAAATAGTCTTGCCCTCTCTTATTAATTACATATTTTCTAACAAGATAACCTGCTAGAAGTGGGATGACTACAAATAGTACTACCGACAAAAATAATGTATCATACGGAACCGTGATGTTAGTAGCTCCTATTAATAACATCACGATTGGAGCAAATGCTACTAGTAAAATTAAATCATTTACCGCAACTTGTACTAATGTATATGCTGGATCCCCTTTAGTCAAATGACTCCAGACAAATACCATTGCTGTACAAGGTGCAGCCCCTAATAGAATGGCTCCCGCTAAGTACTGATTAGCCAAATCAAGACCGATTATATTAATAAATAATACTCTCAAAAATAAATATGATATTAAATACATTGTAAAAGGCTTAATTAGCCAATTCGTTACTGTTGTTACCGTTAATCCTTTTGGTTTCTTTGTCGCATTAACTATGCTAGTAAAATCGACTTTTAACATCATAGGAAATATCATTAACCATATTAATATGGCAACTGGTATTGAAACATTTGCATACTCAAATTTTGCTAATGTCTCCGGAATAACTGGAATCCATTTGCCTATCATTACTCCTAAAGCTATGCATATTGCAACCCAAATTGTTAAATACTTCCCAAAAATCCCCAATCCACTATCTTTCATATTACCTCCATCAAAAAAATATAGCATAAACATATTAATAAAATGTTAACTGTGCATTAAATTTTCTTTAGTAATACTACCGTCTCAACATGAGCAGTATTTGGAAACATATCAATTGGTTGTACAAAAGTTACTTCATAATACTTGGTAAGTAAATTAATATCTTTTGCAAGCGTAGACGGATTACATGAAACATAAATTACACTTTTAGGTTTAACCTTGATTATTGATAAAATGCTATCCTCATCCAATCCAACTCTAGGCGGATCAAATATCATTGTATCCGGTTTATAACCATTTTTAACCCATCTTTTTAGTATTTTCCCTGTTTCGCCGTGAGCATATTCAGCTGAAAGATTATTTAGTCTAAGATTATCCTTAGCCGACTCTACTGCTTGTTTAGATAATTCTATTCCTCTTAAATTACACTTACTAATAAACTGTCCAATTGTCCCGACACCCATATAGCAATCTACTACTTCTTTACCTGTAATTAGCTCCTTAATTATATT
>Ga0194000_1000016_pt1 | contig 34773 bp, 35 predicted proteins | sample FLT_67_MG_FD_140346 | JGI IMG/M metagenome (GOLD analysis project Ga0194000, IMG submission 140346) | Sediment microbial communities from the Broadkill River, Lewes, Delaware, United States - FLT_6-7_MG | ecosystem: Environmental > Aquatic > Freshwater > River > Sediment | place: USA: Delaware... | reverse complement strand
CCCCCCAATCAATATCTGTGATTATCTAGGAGTTATATACTTCCTATATTCATTATACTTTTTAGAGCGACAATTTCTTACTCTGTAAAAAAATAATAAAAAAAATTGCAAGTTATACTTGCAATCCTAACTGTACTAACTATTAATTTGTACTTTGAATACTACTCGAGAGTTCAAAGGTCATCGTTACTTTCTAAGAAAGTGGTAAGTAAACGAATCCCTAGATATGAAGTATGAACTATCCCTTTTATGCCAATCAATATCAACCGTAACTCCACCATCAAAATACTCAATTAGATTATCCTTTGCTGTATCTTTTTCTACCCATCCATCACATATAACCATTAAATTAGAAAATGAACGTTCAACTCTATTTTTTTGTACATCATATGATGAACACTTTGAATCTCTCAATAAAGTTCTTTCGGAAATTGATTCATTATAATGCAAAGTAACCTCCAAATCATCAAATGAATACGGGGAATCTCTGAAAATAACATTTAAGTAAATTCTAAAATAATCATAATCACTATAATTTGGATTGCTCGCAATCTCATCATCAATGTCGGTAAACGCTGTAATTGAAACGTCGTAGTAGGTATTACCAAAGCTATCCCCATTAATGACAACATCTCTAGGTCGACTAAAAATGAGCACTGTTGCGATTATAATAATCAGCGTAATCAAATATGTAATTTTTTTCATTTTTTTAGCATAAATAACAGTACTACTAAAACAAATCTATTGTATTTTCTCATGAAAATACCTCCTTCAAATTATATGAGTTTACTACAACTGATTATGTCCCACCCTCACTACTACTTTTACTCACTCTAATTATAACTTTAATCATATGTCAAATTCTCATCAATCGTTCGACAAATAAAAAAGACAGCTCCCACTGTCTTATCTTATAATGGCGGAGTAGGGGAGATTTGAACTCCCGCGCCGCTTTCACGACCTATACCCTTAGCAGGGGCACCTCTTCAGCCACTTGAGTACTACTCCATTTGTGCTTATTCATTTTATAATAAATGTATATCTATGTCAATAAAATACAATTAATAAAAAAACGTCCTTGTGGACGTTATTTTTTCTTTCTCTTTTTTGGTAAGAACCAAAGAACAAAAGGTATTATGACACCTATTATTAGTAATACCAAATCAAGGATATCGATTGATCCAAATGTAAATGACAATCCAATTACATCATATACTTGGTAAGCGTTGTATAGTACTAAAATAAACAATGCTAAATTGAATATTCTTACAATGAATTTCGGTAAACGAGAGTCACCGAATAGTAACAACAAACACAGTAATGCTGATAATACATATGATGCTTTTAACAATAGTTCAATAAGTCCAGCTAATGTAGGACCAGCAAAACCAACTTTGGTTTCAATAAGTCCTAAGTTTGTTCCGAAGAAGAAATCAGCCACAACAGCTAGAAAATAAAGCATAAATAGTATTAATAGTATTTTTCTTGTTCTCATATTATTACTCCTTCTATATTATGATTTTATTCTAACAAAACAACATATGATACGCAAACTACTTTGTTGGATCAAGCATCGTTAGTGATAACCTTCCTCTATCAATATCAACATCTTCAACCCATACTTTAACGATTTGTCCAACTTGTACTACATCCATAGGATGTTTAACAAAGTTATTTGATAATTTTGATATATGTACTAGGCCGTCTTCTTTTACTCCACAGTCTACGAATGCTCCAAAATCAACAACATTCCTAACAGTTCCAGTAAGTTCCATTCCCTTCGTTAAATCAGACAGTTTCATTACTCCTTGTTTAAGAATTGGAGTTTCATATTCATCACGAGGGTCTCTATTAGGTGCAACTAAGGAATCAAGGATATCATTAAATGTATATTCATCAACTGACAATTTGCTTCTCAACTCATCTCGATTTATTTCCTTAATTTTATTGATTAATTCTTTCGAACCAATCAGTTCCTTACTAATGCCAATAATATCTAGTATCTTATCAGCAATGTCATAACTCTCAGGGTGTATTGCTGTTTTATCTAAAGGTTCTTTTCCATCAACTATTCTCAAGAATCCTACTGATTGTTCATATGACTTTGGCCCTAGTCCTGGAACCTTCTTTATTATTTTTCTAGATAAGTACTTACCAAACTCATCACGATATTTCACAATATTTTCAGAAGCCTTCTTAGTTAACCCTGATATATACTGCAGTAGTTCCTGGGAAGCGGAGTTAATATTCACACCAACCTTGTTAACAGCAGTCTCAACTACAAAGTTCAATTGCTCATTTAATCTCTTCTGTGATACATCATGTTGGTATTGTCCCACACCAATACTCTTTGGATCGATTTTTACAAGTTCACTTAATGGATCTTGCAGTCTTCTACCTATTGATACCGCACTTCTCTCTTCCACTTCATATTCAGGAAACTCTTTTCTTGCATTATCACTCGCTGAATAAACTGATGCTCCAGCTTCATTTACAATTACATATAGAGCATTTAAAGAACTACTCGTTATTAAATCCGCAATAAAGGTTTCAGTTTCCCTAGAAGCTGTACCATTTCCAATCGCAATGATATCAACTTTATGTTTGCTCACCATTGACAATACTTTCTGTTTTGCCTCTTCAATTCGTTTAGGATTTATCTTTTCTCCAACATACTTCTGATGTGGATAAATAACACCTATCTCTAACACTTTACCTGTTACATCTAAAACACTAAGTTTACATCCTGTTCTATATGCTGGGTCAACCCCAAGAACTATTTTATCTTTCATTGGAGGTTGCAGCAGTAAACTGTGTAAGTTTTCACTAAATACATTTATTGCTTGCTCTTCGGCTTTTTCTTTTAGTTCTGAACGAAGTTCTCTTTCAACACTTGGCTTTATAAGTCTTTTATATCCATCAGTAATTGCATCTTCTAAATACTTATCAGCAAGTGACTCTTTTCTTATAAAGTCCTTCTTAAGAAAATATAGAATATTCTCAGAATCCTCTTTGACAGAAACGTTAAGAATTTTCTCTTTTTCCCCCCTGTTCATTGCTAGTACTCTATGTGGTACAACTTTTTTTAGTGGTTCTGAATGTTCATAGTATTGTTTATACACACCTTGTTCATCAAGATCCTCTTTCTTAACTTTGCACTCAATAAAAGCAGATTGCCAGAAGTTATTCTTAATAAACTTTCTATACTTAGGATTATCGGCAACTTCTTCAGCTATTATATCTTTTGCACCTTGGATTGCATCCTCAACGCTTACTACATCATCAGTTATATATTTCATAGCCTCATCTTCAATTGATTCAGTAGGATATGACTTAATATACTTGGCTAGTGGTTCTAATCCCAATTTCTTTGCAGTAGTAGCTCTAGTTTTCTTCTTTTCCTTATATGGTCTATAAAGGTCTTCTACTTCGGATAACTTCTTACATGCAAGAATCTCTTTTCTCAAATCCTCAGTTAGTTTACCTTTTTCCTCAATTAGCCTAAGAACATCCTCTTTTCTATCTTTTAAATTATTCTCATATTCATATTCCTTGCTAATTGCTCTTATCTCTTCTTCATCAAGACCTTTTGTTTGTTCCTTACGATATCTCGCGATGAAAGGAACTGTATTTCCTTCATCCAAAAGGTTTAGCACAGTCTCAATTTGTTTTACTGATACACCTTGCTTTTTACTTATTTCTTCAATCAATATAATATCCATAAACCCTCCTAATGCCCTATAATTATATACCTTATCACTCTACAAAACAAACATATGAAATATTAAATTTCACCCTAATGCTACTTATAGACTGTAGAGTAAAAATGCTATTTATAGTATGTTTAGCCTAGAAAGGCAATTATGAGCGAAAGAGATAAATTCGGTAAGAGAGTCAGAAAACTAAGAAAAGATAAAATGATGACTCAAGAAGAGCTCGCTTTTTATGTCGGAGTTCATAGAACATATATCGGAAGTGTTGAAAGAGCTGAGAAAAATTTATCGCTTAAGAACATATTCAGAATCGCAAAAGCATTAGATATTGATCCGATGGAATTATTTAATTTTGAGGATATAAAATAGGGGACTTATGTCCCCTTTAATTCGTCCGCAATTTCTCTAATTTTTCTAAATCTATGATTTAATCCAGACTTCGTTATTTCTTTATCAAGTATTTCATTTCCAATATCAAGCAACTCATTTAAAGATGATTCAGGATTTTCCATTCTAAGGATTGCAGCTTCTCTCAATTTCTCAGAAATATTTTCTAAACCAATTGTATTTTCAATGTATTCAATATCCTCAATTTGCTGTTTAGCTGTCTTCATTATTTTCTTTTGATTTGCTATATCACAATTATTGATTCTATTTATGGAATTAGATATATCCCTATATATACGAATATCCTCATAAAACATAACTGATCCGTATGCTTCTATCAATTTAAGAAAGTCCGATATCTTTTCGGCCTCTTTCATGTAAATCATGAATCCTTTATTTCTATTAATCATTCTAGCATTGTATCCGAATGAATTGATTAATTCTAATACGTCATAGGCATGATTTTCATCTTTTAGTAACATTTCTAAGTGATAATTTGCTGTTCTTGGATTATTAACGGATCCACTAGATATAAATATCCCTCTCAAATATGCCCTCTTACAACACTCCTTTTTTGTTAAATCAGACGGAATTCTATTCATTGGAGTTAAGCCATCTAGTAATTCTAATTCTCTAATGATTAAGTCCACATTCTCACTGATTCTTACTATATAAACATTACGCTGATGTAGTCTTCTTTGCTTCCTTGTAATAAGCTCTACTTCTGCTTGATAAACATTTTTAAGCAAAATAACAACCCTTTTAGCAATAGTAGGATTTTGGGTGTGATAATCAATTTTCATTGATTTCCCTGATATAAATATTTCCCCATTGCTGCGTAAAAGGGCAGATAATTCAGCTAGTTGACAGCAATTATCTCCCGTTATCATAGTCAATTCTTTTTTTACATCAGCAGCAAAGCTCATTACATATCTCCAATATATTTAACTGCTTCCATAGCAGCAATTGCTCCATCATTTACAGCAGTAGCAATTTGACGCAAGTTTTTATCAATTACATCCCCCGCTGCATAGATTCCTTTTATATTTGTTTCCATTTTCGCATTTGTGACTATGTAACCATAGTCATTTGTAATACCCATATCTTTCATACATTCAGTTTTTGGAGTATGACCAACAAATAGAAATGCTCCATCAAATGATACTTCTTTTTCTTCTTTAGTTTCATTATTAATAATCGAGGCACCAGTTAAATATTCTTCACCCAAAAACTTAGTAATAGAAGTATTTTTCATTATCTCAATATTCTCAAATGTTAGTGCTCTATCAATGTATTTTTTATTTGCACGTAAATCTTTTCTTGCAAATACCTTAACACTATTTGCTAATCCTGCCAAATAGATAGCTTCCTCGATAGCACTATTACCACCACCAACTACAATAACATCTTTGTCTTTGTAAAGTGGTCCATCGCATATTGCACACCACGAAATTCCGTTCCCCGAGAAACGTTGTTCGTTTTCGACACCTAACCCTCTAGGTACAGTACCAGTCGCAATTATTATCGCTTTAGCCGTATATTCATTATCAGTAGTGATAACCTTCTTTAGTGGGCCATCAACAATACCAGTAACTTCACCATATTTATATTCAACACCCAATTCTTGTGTGTGATTGAACATCTTAAGTGATAGGTCAGCTCCTGCTAATTTTCCAACACCAATGTAATTCTCGATTTCAGCTGTGTTAACCATTTGCCCACCAGGAGCACCTTTTTCAAGCATTAATACGCTTAATCCAGCACGATTAGCATATATACTAGCATTCATTCCCGCTGGCCCTGCACCGATTACAATTACATCATAATTATTCATCTACATCACCCTTTACAAAGTCTTTATAACTTACAGGATAAATTTGTTTAACTCTTCTAAAAATCAACCATCCAATACCAATAACCGCTAACACTATTGAGATAAGTCTAGCAATTTGGATAGAACCCAACATTAAACTATCAGTACGCATATCTTCAATGAAGAATCTACCTAATGAATACCATATTAAATAAAATGATAAACTTTCACCAATCCAGTACTTCTTGATATTTCTAAGCACGGCAAACATAATAATAAATCCAACTATGTTCCAAAGTGATTCATATAAGAATGTTGGATGATAGTAATCAAGTCCCTCTGGTCCAACTAGATACATTTGATTAACGATGAATTTAGGTAACATCAATGTCTTATCTAAAAACTCTCTCCTTAAATCAAGAGTTGCTCCCGGAACAATTCCACCATGAGCTTCTTGGTTAAAGAAGTTACCCCATCTACCAATTCCTTGCGCTAATAAGAAACCTGGTACTAATACTTCAATATACTTAAAGATATTAAGACCTCTCTTCTTAGCAAAGAAATATAAGAATATTGCCACAGCAATAATAGTTCCATGAATCGCTAAACCACCTTGCCAAATATAGAACGCTTTTAATATATCATCTTTATAGTTTTGCCATTCATATATTACATAGTAAAATCTAGCTCCTAATATCCCTAAGATTAAACCATATGTAAAACCATCCGATAAATCCTCAGGTTTCATTCTTAACTTCTTAACCTCACGATACCCTAACCATAGAGCGACTAAGATACCTGTTAAGATTGCTAGTGCATAAAATTGAACAGATATGAAACCTAGATCAATTGAGTTACTTAATGGATCAAATACATGCATACTAATTCTCCTCCTTATGTCTAATTAACTTACTTAGTTTCCTTCTACTTATAAAATTAAGTAGTAAGATAGTAAACAGTTTTCTCACTGCCATAAACATAACCGCAAATCCCAGAAGTGATTCAGTTGAGATAAACTGAATATAACTACCAACAATAATGCTAGAAGCCATAAATGCTAGAATTATCGGTATAATTAATATCGCAGAAAATGAAAGTAGTAAATATTTACTAAATCTACGGATTGTTATTTGTACTAGCACCCATTCAATTATAGTGTATATAAGTGAATAAATTATTATATTATAAACACTCGTTGGTGCTTTCAATAATGAAGAATGATACAAAATAGTTACAAACAAACCAACATTAATTAACAGCTTAACTAAATTATTTAGATAAGGGTTTTTAAAGAAAGATGTCGATAAGTTAATCACGACTTTTCTTGGATTGTTCTTCTTTGCGTCTTTTATTAATTTCTCTAGTTCTTTTTTATCTTTATCATCCAAGATTATCACTCCCCTAAAACAGATTTCAAAAACTCACCTGTGTATGATTTACTTTTAACAATTTCCTCAGGTGTACCTTCAAATACGATACTACCACCTAAATCCCCACCTTCAGGACCTAAATCGATAATATGGTCTGCCATTTTTATTACATCAAGATTATGCTCAATAACCACAACTGTTGCTTTTGAATCAACAATAGTATTCAAAACATTAAGTAGTCTCTTAACATCATCTGTATGTAACCCAGTTGTTGGTTCATCTAATATGTAAAGTGTTTTATCGGTAATTCTTTTATGTAATTCACTTGCTAATTTAACTCTTTGTGCTTCACCACCTGATAAAGTAGTCGCACTTTGCCCCAGTTTAATATAACCTAAACCTACTTGATTAATAGTTTCTAGTTTTCTATTTATCCTTGGAATATTCTCAAAAAACTTAACTGCATCTGATATTCTCATATCTAATATATCAGCAATGTTTTTGCCCTTATACTTTACTTCTAATGTTTCAGAGTTATATCTCTTTCCACCACAAACATCACAAGGAACATATACATCAGGTAGGAAATGCATCTCAATCTTTAACATTCCATCTCCACGGCATGATTCGCAACGTCCACCTTTAACGTTGAATGAGAATCTACCCTTATTATACCCTCTTAATTTTGCTTCTTGTGTTTTAGCAAAAATATCACGAATATCATCAAATACACCAGTATAGGTTGCTGGATTACTCCTAGGAGTTCTTCCGATTGGTGATTGGTCAATATCAATTACTTTTTCAATTTCCTCTACTCCGATAATATCCTTATGCTTTCCAGGTAATTCTTTTCTTTTATATATTCTTCTTGTTGCACTTTTATTTAGTATCTCATTAATCAAAGATGATTTACCACTACCAGATACTCCGGTAACTACAGTAAATAACCCAAGTGGAATCTTTACATTAATATTTTTAAGATTATTCTCTTGAGCACCTTTGATTAGTAGTTTTCTTTTTGTTTGCTTTCTACGTTCAGAGGGTATTTGTATCTTCATTTTCTTAGCAAGATACTTTCCTGTTATACTCGTTGGATGATTAACTAGATCATCGAATGTACCTTCAGCTACTATTTCTCCACCTTCAACTCCAGCATTAGGTCCAATATCAATAATCCAATCTGCTTCTTTCATAGTCTCTTCATCATGTTCGACAACTATTAATGTATTACCTAAATCCCTCATCTTCTTGAGTGTCTTAATTAGTTTGTGATTATCCCTTTGATGTAAGCCTATAGATGGTTCATCTAATACATATAACACTCCAGAAAGACGACTACCTATTTGAGTAGCTAGGCGAATTCTTTGTGCCTCACCACCAGATAAAGTTCCAGCCTTTCTCTCAAGTGAAAGATAATCAAGTCCAACATCTACTAAAAATGATAATCTTTCCTTTATTTCTTTTATTATTAAATTCGATATTGTCTTATGTAAATCAGAAAGTTCCAATGTATCTAAAAACTTAAGTGCATCTCGTGTACTCATCGCAGTAAATTGATAGATATTGATACCACCAACTTCTACACTTAATGCTGCATCCGATAATCTTCTTCCATTACATGTCGGGCAATCTGATTCAACCGAATAATTATCTAACCAACGAACTACCCAATCACTTGAGGTTTCAATCTTTCTTCTTTCTAAGTGATTAATAATCCCTTCAAATCGGTCAGTCTTTTCGTGTTTCGCTCCGCTTCTTGATTTTAACTTATAATGAATTAAATCATTATGTCCATAGAATAAAATATCTCTTTCTTTCTTAGTATATTCTTTTAATGGTCTAGTTGTATCAATACCAAAGTGATCCATTGAAATATCCAACTGCATCCCAAACATTGAGCGCTTATCAATTGATTGCCCCCAAGGTTTAAACGCTCCTTCGAACAGTGTCTTTTCAAAATCAATAACTAAATCGACACTTATCTCAGTTTTTGTACCTAATCCCTTACACTCAGGACAAGCTCCAAATGGAGAGTTAAACGAGAATAAACGTGGTTGTAACTCTGGAATAGTAAAATCACAATGTGGACATGCGAACTTTTCACTAAAAACTAAATCCTCACTACCTATTCTTACGTTTACTAGTCCATCACTTAGTTTTAAAGCTGTTTCTAATGAATCATAAATTCTAGATCTATTCTTAGTTGATAATTTTAGTCTATCTATCAACACATCAATACTATGTTTTTTATTCTTCTCTAAACTTATAGGATCAGAGAAATCAACATCCTCATTGTTTATTCTTCCTCTTACAAAACCATCTTTAATAATTCTTTCGATCGTTTTTGCATGTGTTCCCTTTTGTCCTTGAACTATAGGTGAATATATATGCATCCTACTACCATCTTCATGTTCATAAATCTTATTAATCATTTGTTCTACATTTTGTGATTCAATTGGTACCTTATGAGTTGGACAATAAGGAATACCGATTCTTGCGAAAAGGAGTCTTAAGTAGTCATATATCTCAGTTACAGTACCAACTGTAGAACGAGGATTTCTTGATGTCGTTTTTTGATCAATACTAATAGCAGGAGATAATCCATCAATTTGATCTACATCGGGCTTATCCATATTTCCAAGAAACTGTCTGGCATAAGCACTTAATGATTCTACATATCTACGTTGACCCTCAGCATAAATCGTATCAAACGCTAAAGATGATTTACCGCTACCCGATAAACCAGTCATAACAACAAACTTATGTCTAGGAATTGAAACATCAATATCCTTAAGATTGTTTTCTCTTGCACCCTTTACAATAATGTGATTATCCATTCTTATCTCCTAATATGTAATCTGCTTTTGCCTTAGTATTATAGTGCTTAAAGTACTTATTTTCAAGCGGAATCCACTCATTAATAAATCTTTTTAGCATTGTTTTTCCGTTTCTTTCAAGTATTCTTTTTTCTTGATCAGAATCTGATATATCCATAAAAATAGTCATATCATACTTATCAATAAACTCAGGTCTCATTGAATATGCACCCTCTACGACTAATAGTCTATCATTAGAAACCGTTTCTTGGGTGTACACATTTGATTGACAATCGTATTTGTTTATCGTTATATACTCATTATTCAAATTAGAAATTACTTCATCATAAAATCTTTCGTAATCGACATTGCCTCCAGGTTCGGCTAATCTTTCAGGTGTTTTCTTTTCTGGAGGAAGGAAATAATCATCCATATGAATAATAGAACAGTTGAAATTGTTCTTAATATCACTTGCAAGAGTGGATTTTCCCGAAGCAGCTTTTCCATCAATTGCGACAATCGTATTCCCCTGCTTTAATAACTCTTCTATCTTTTCACAAATACCTAATACATCCATTTATTACACCTCAACACTACCTTTTATTTTAACATATTTGATAATATATTTTTGTGATATTGCACAAATTAACAAAAAGAAAACACAATATTATTGTGCTTTCATAAACTGTTTAATTTTTTTTACAAATATCACTCCAGCATATAAATCAGCACTTCCTCCTGGAGATATATTCATATTAATATATTCATCATTTAGTGCCTGTATTCTTTTGTCTCTAAAGTCAGCCAATACTTTCTTTGCATCTCTTTTTACCTTCTCTAAAACTTTAGGATTATGCCTATATAAAACATTCGTATCATCACACTCGGACATTATTCTAAACAGTGTTTTGTGACCAGCTTCGCTTTGCTTAAAAACTAGCGGAAATCCTTTAACAGCTTCTCCTCTAATTCCCGTGACACCGTACTTAAGATAAACCTCTTTACCATGAGAATCGTTTTCGTAGTTAAAGTCATCCATGATATCTTTCATTAAATCAACAATCTGTCTTTGCCAAGTAGAATAGTTAATCAAAGATTTAACGAACCCTGCGATTAACGTACTCATAATAAAGATAGCTCCTTTATGTGTGTTTACATTGTTAGTTGCTTTGAACATATCCTCTTCAATTTTCAACCCTTCGAGACGCAGTTTCTCTATACTACTATCAAATGACAAATAGGCAATATTCCTAAAACCATTCTTAAGTGATTTAATACTTTCAGTCATTAAATCATAGTCCATATCCTGATGAGCACCGTTGGACGAAGGAGTAATTAATCCTGGTTTACCTTCTAAGTCTAATTCCTCCTGTAGTGCACTACAAGCAATTTCAGCTAATTCCTTACTAATATAATTTCTGAACATTGAAAAAATCTTTGCTTCAACTACTTCAATCTTATGTTTCTTACTTCTAATACAGTTGTGAGCAAAATCATCACAAATTAGACACTTTCTTTTAGGTTTATCAAATTGAATTCTTGTAAGTTGTGAAAAGTTCTCATTATATACATCAATATCTAGTAATCTACCTAATGGATGATCCTCCTCAATTAAAATCATTCTTTGCTTCAACTCAATCGCATCCATATCAACAATACCCAGAAGTATCGGTCCTTCCTGTGAGTTAACCTCCTGTTTATAAATGAAATCAAGTTTTAGATCGATAAGTCTATATATGGTATTAACTATAAAATTGTTCTTTTCCCCTGGATAATTAATTCTAAATACAACTAAAGGCATTTTGTACTTGCTCACTAATTTCTCTTGTAGAAGAAATCTATTTTCTCTTACTGTAAGCACTTAACATTTCATATGTTTCAATTGGCACATAATCCTTAACCAAAGAAACATCCTCTTTCAGTAGTTTTCTAACAATTGAAGCACTGATGTAATTATCATTATGCTTAATTCGTTCAACAAGTTTGATATCGAAGTCACTATCCAGCATGACTTCATTGTATGCCTTCGTAATCTTACATATTGGTTCAGTACCAATATATCTAGATGTTATATTAAATATCTTAGCAAAATAATCCGTAAATATCTTAAAATCAATTTTAGCAAACAGTTTATTTACTTCAGCATGATCTTTAATGAAGTAAGTACTAAACGTAGCCCTAGATATCATATACATAGTACTAGGTAATACTACTACATTATCAAATCTACTTGCTACTTTCTTACATAACTCATATCTAAATTCAAATGGAAAATCAGATTTGTCCTCTTCTACTACAAAGACAATTACATTATCATTTTCCTTACTAGCCTTTTCTATTAAGTACAAATGACCATTAGTTAAAGGATTTAGATTCATCACTATAGAAGAATACTCTTTTGTTAGCCCGTATTCTCTTTTCATATCTTTGAGGTAAGTATCTATTCTATTAATACCACCTTCAAACAATGTTACTCCATCAGTCGATACAATATCTCTCATTCCCAGTGATATAAATATATCTTTATTGTTATTTTTAGAATATGCAAAATAATGATATATCTTTTCTGTTTCCAAGTATTTAATGACTTGATTTAGTAATAATAGAGATACTCCTTTACCTCTATACTCTTCATCTACGCTCATACACTTAATAACATTATCGCTTAAAGATATCGTACCAATGATTTCTTTATCAATTGCGATGAATGTAATATCAATATCTTCTTCATAAACAAGGTCGTTTCTCTTAAGTAAATCTTTTACTCTGTCTAGTTGGTAATCTAATACTGCTACTTCTATTCTCATACTTTATATAGTTTATCGATTATCGTACCATCACGATATTCGATATAGCCTATTTCTTCTTGTGAGTGAATATATTTCTTTTCTTTACCAACTAATTTCTTTGCTAACTTACATAACTCGTTTATTGAGATGATATTTAAGTCTGTCTTTTTCAATCTCTTTAATAAATCTTTTCTTCTTGGATTAATTGCCACTCCGTACTCAGTTACTAGACAATCTATATCATTACCAGGTGTAGTTACAGTTAACACTTTGTCTACTAATACTCTAGTTCTTGCTTTAACTAAATTAGTAACTACAATTGATAACTTACTTCCATATGCAGTGTCACTATGTCCACCAGAACCACCCATAATGTATCCGTTTGATGCGGTTGTTACATTTACATTAAATGATTTATCAATCTCAGCAGCACCAAGTATCATAACATCCAGCTTATTAACAATAGGATCATCATTTGGATTAGCATATTTACTAGCACTCATAATGTGGTGATTTTCATTCTTCTTAATTGATGCTACTGCCTTTAGATCAAAACACTGAACATCGTATAATTCAGCAAATAAACCTTCTTCTAACATATCTACTAAATAACCAGTAATTCCACCCGAGGCGAATGATCCTTTAGTATTTGTAGCAATCATTCTATCTTTTAAGTATTTAGCAACTGCTAAACTTGTTCCACCAGCACCAGTCTGAAAGCTAAACCCATCCCTGAAATAGCCTGATTTTTCAATTAAATATGCAGCATCTTGAGCTATCTTCAAACTAACAGGATTTCTAGTTATTGATGTCGTACCAGATTGTATTAGGTTTTGATCCCCTATTTGATCAAGTACTAAAACGTAATCCACATTACTTGCTTCTATCTCTACATATGATAATTTATCAATTACAGTATCGGTTACTAGTACTACCTTTTTAGCTTTTATTGTATCAGCAATTGCATATCCTAAAGCACCTAATACAGTTTTTCCATCAACTCCATTAGCATTACCAATATTATCAACAGCACTTACAGCGATAAATGCTATATCAATAATCAATTCATCTTCTAATATTGAACGTGGTCTTCCACCATGGGTTTGCATGATTACTTTACCTTTTAAATAGCCCTCGCTTACTGTATCAGCTACGGGACCATTTATGTAATTAGCATAAATATTAGAAATTGTCCCTTTTTTTATCAAAGGAACAATAGGCTCGTGAACACTGAAAATCCCACTTGCAGCAAGTGTAAGATCAGTTATATTAAGTTTATCTAATTCGTTTAATGTATTGTTTAATACATAGTCGCCGTTTCTTAAGTGATGATGGAACGATATAGTCATACCACTAGTAACGTCTAATGATGAAAATAATTCGTTGTATGAATTAACTCTTTTCATACTCTTTGGCCTTCTTTAGGATGTTCTTTGCCCTATTGATAACAGGCAAATCAACCATTTGTCCATCAACACTAAATACTCCACTTGAATTAATTTCACTTGCTTTCACTACTTTTTCAGCAAATTCAATTTCTTCAGGAGTTGGTTTATATACATCATTGATAATTGGTACTTGATTAGGATGAATACTACTTCTAGCACTCATACCAATTTTCTTTGAATATTTAGTCGCTTCTTTTAATCCAGAGTCATTTTGTGTATCAGTATATGGTGTATCAATTGATTCAATACCAAGGGATGCGCACACCATAACTAGTTTATGTCTTGCATAAGCTAGTTCTAAATCGTCTTCAGTTCTTATTACATTTATATTAGTTGCTAGATCCTCTCCACCTAACAGTAATCCGTCAACGTTTTTATATGATGCGATATAACGCATATCCAAAACACCTTCTGGTGTTTCTATAATTGGGATTAGCTTCTTCTTTGTTAACTTAGATACTTTTTCCATATTTTTGATACTAGCTTTTGGTATTACATAACCTAAGATGTTTCCCTTATTAAAAAGAAGAATCTCTTCTTTTCCAAGTTCTCCATCATTCACTCTTATATATGCATTGTCCATTTTATGAGTTTGGAAGAACTCATATAATAAATCTTTTGCACTATCTTTATCTTGAATACTAACTGCATCTTCTAAATCAAAGATAATACCTTTTGCAGAAAAGACTTCAGCACTTTGTATCATTCCTGGATTGTTCCCTGGAATAAATAAATAACTACTCATCTTGTGCCCTCCTTAGTGCTGTTAATAAGCGCGCTTTGATAGTATAATCATACGCTCCTTTATCTTGCACGAACACCTTACAAATAACTTTTTCCTTTTTTAAAGTATTACTAATAACTTTATATATTGCATCATAAAACTTATCATAGACTATACTTTCAATTTCTATGATAGTTTCTTCACTAGGAGATACAATAATCAAACAGTCATTTGATTCAATTGTTCCTGCTTGAGCTATTTTCATATAACCTACTTCCTTGTTAACGCCATTACACGATTCATTTCATTATTAACAATCATAATACCTTCGTCAGTTCCCATACCAGGCTTAGCTAATACTTGATCAGCTCCTGCTGCCATTGCGATATTAGTTGTGATTTCACTTGAAATATTCGTTTCATTACAAGTTCCACCAGAGTATGCTAGTAATCCATGTTTCTTACATACTAGTATAGCATCAACAATATTATTAACTCCACCTAAGTCCGGTGTCTTAATTTGTAACATGTGTCCAGCCTTTGCTTCAGCGAATAACCTAATATCTTCTAAGTTATTACACCATTCATCGGCTACTATTTCTACATCGATTCGCCTTTCATCTAACGTAGCAGTTAATTTACTTAAAAATTCAATTTGTAAAGTTCTATCTTGTAAGTCACTTGGCCCTTCAATTCTAAGTTTGAAAGGTAAAGCTGCTTCTTCTAAAGTTCTTAAATAATTAGAGATTTTATCAATATCATTATCAAAAATCTCACCAATAGTTCCGTATACATCTAAATGAAATACTGGATGATAATCTTTCGTTAAACTTAAGATTCTATCTCTCATCCACTCTATATAACTTTTAAGTAACTCACCATTTCTTCCAAGTTTCTCATCGATATTGTTTATTAAACCATGTGGCATAACATCAACACGTTTGATAATCATCTTATCAACGTTTTCATAACGATTATCACCAGTTTGTGCAAATAACGCTGGACGAATGATGTCAGTTTCAATATTATATTCTTCCTTTATAACTTCAGCTATTGTTACTCTTTTTACTTTTGCTACTGCTGATAAAATACTTTGTGTTATTCCATATCTTAAAGCAGTATGTAACCTTTGACCATCAATTTCTAAGTTATCAAAGTACTCAGCGTTTTCTTTAAAGTTAGTTAAATCTCTACCCTCTAATAAAGGTGCGATATCTCTTTTAATAACTTCAATAAACTCATCAGCAATAAAAAGTGGATCTCTTCCACCACAGCCAGAATACTGAACTGCAGCGCAATCACCAACACCAACAGAACCATCTTCCATTTTAAGCATTATTGAAATGGATTCTCCTGCTTGTCTTACACTTTTGAATTTAGGAGTTACTGGTTTACCTTGATAAGTAAAACCATCAATTTTTGCGTTTGCCTTAATCGCTTTTTGGTCATCGAAATAAAATCCTGTTAAACCTTTTGATACGTATACTTTACTTATCTTCATTATTCCACCAGTCGTTTTCGGTTTTGATTAAACCTTTCATATCGCTTATTGAATATACATCATCAATTGTCATATTAAAGTCAACTTCTCTATTTTCTTTAATTGCACGTTTCTTTAACATATTGTAATGGAACTCTTTTACTTCATCAGTAAATGGTAGATTACCAAATTCTAAAAATCTCACAGCTCCATATGAATCTCTTGCAGTTAATACTTTACCTGCATTATATCTACTTGGTGCAAATGGAATATCCATAATACCAGCTTTGAATGCCTCTACGGTACCAATGGCTAAGTCACCTTTACCAATTTCCATTATCTTATCAATAATCAAATCAACTTCCATTTTGATTTGTTCAATTTCTTTTCTTAACTTAATACCAGTTGCATATTTTTGTCCTCTTAGTAACATAACAACTTCTTTTGATGCTTTAATACCTTTAGCATTTGCTTGCATTGTAGGAATACCAATTGATTCATGTGTTGTCTTAGTTATCATTTTAGAAGCTCCAGCTAATGCTGCTGTTGTTGCTCCCATACTAATTAAACCAAATGCTTCAGTTTCATCCTTAGGGAATCCACCCATCCATTGATGGAATACTGTAGAAACATATACATCATCATAACCATATGCTTTTAAGTAATAGTTTGTTTGCTCTCTCAAAGCTCTAATAGCAGCAACATCTTGAACGACATTACCAAGCTGACCATACCCAACCGTAATATTCTTAACACCTTGTTCAGCTGCTAGAAGTGATTCGATAATCGCAACAGTGTTTGAAATACAAGGTGGAACTAATGTACCAGTTAAAGGTCCAAATGGTTCTCTATTAATTGAAATACCACGATCTTCATAATAACCAACTAATCTATCACAATACTGCCAATGTTTAATTGTTTCTTCTAATGGAATGCTTTTTGCATATGGAATATTATATGAAATACCTCCACCTTCATTAGATGTCCATCCCGCAGCATGAATTATTTCGCTAAGTAATCTTGCATCAGGAGTACCATGTCTAGCTTGCAAAGGAACATTGATCGATTCAGCAACTCGTCTACAAGCAGCTACACCATGGTTTACAACAGGAAATCCATTAAGCATTGATTTTCCAGTTGCAATACTTTCTCTAATACCAACTTCTGCTTCTTCATATCTATTTTGACGTGTATATGAATCTATTGTAGTTGGTAAGAAATCAGCTCCGCCGTTCTTCTCTAAGTATCTAAGTAATTTAATATGTTCTGATTCTAACGCAACTCCAGCTCTGGGTTGTACTAGAACTCTATCCAAATTCCTTGCTTTATAAAGTTTCTTAGCAAAGTTTTTATGACTAGGAAGTTTCTTTAGGTACTGAACCGCTTCACCTAAATCAACATCTTTTCCTGTCGGCCAACTTGCTAGAACCTCTTTCCTCATTTCGAGGAACTCTTTTTCGCTAATCTTTTTGTTCCTTAGTTTCATATTACTTCTCCTGTAACAAGTATTTTTTCATCATTTTAACTGCTTCATCCGGATACTCCTGAGCTAGTAATGATAGTGAAGATAAAATATACATTTTATCAATTATTAACTTAGATTTCTCCGGTCTTAACTCATTAACTTTTTCATTATTGAATAATACACTATCAAGTATACCTTCATTATTAACAACTACTCCACCCGTTCCGATAATGTATTTAATCTTTGATAAATCCTTACCGGTTTGTAAATACATTGATCCCATAGGTGAATATACCGTTTCAACTTTCCCAACATGTCTAGTCATCGCCTCATCAGCACATATTCTAGCCATTGCTATATCAAATGCTAACTCATCTTTTGTATCAGCTACATATTCGGTATTTTGTCTTCTATACATTACTTTATCGTAACTATCATTAAATCCATACTTCTTAAATGCTAAATCTCCTACTGCATTGTACAAAGCATTAGCACTATAACGCATTCCCAAATCACCTTCTACGGTTCTTTTTGCAAATGCTTCTTCTAAACCTTGAAACACAACTCCTGCTTTTGTAGGGTTACCAGTAGCAATTGAGTGGATATCGGTAGTAGCTCCACCAATATCAACACATAATATTTCACCAATACCTTCAACATTCTTTGTACCCTTACCTAGCAATTCTAATCCAGATAGTACTGCTGCTGGAGTTGGCATTATAACATTATCGACTAACTCTTCTGCTTGTTTTATTCCTTTAGCAAGAGTTATCTTTTCAATAAATATACTTCTAATCACTTCTTTTGCTGATTCTACATTTAACTTATTAACTTCAGGCATTACATTATCAGCTTTTTTATAATAAATATTATCTTTAAATAATGTTTCTATCTCTTTAAGGGTTTGCTTATTTCCAGCTAAAACGATTGGAATTTCTAATTTATGTTTGGCAATCATCTTTGCATTGTGGATTATGCATTCAGTATTACCGCCATCCGTTCCACCAGCTAACAATATAATATCCGTATCACTTTCTTTAATCATTACTAACTCATCATCAGTTAAATAATTATGATACGCATATTCGACTTTAGCTCCAGCACCTAAAGCTGCTCTTTTTGCAGCTTCAACAGTTAATTCCTTAACTAAACCAATAGCAGTAACAACCAGTCCACCAGCAGCACTACTACAAGCTAACTTTTCCTCAATCTCACCAGGAATAGTTAAAGAGTCGTATGCTTTGATGTAGCCATCTAAGATATTAGTTTCAACTGTTGTGAAACTTTGAGAAGTTGAGACAACTTCTAAAGAATCAAGATCTACAAGTGTTAATTTTGTGTACGTTGAGCCAAAATCAGTTAATAGTACTAATTTCATTTTAAATCTGCGTTTAGATCACAGATTGCCGTATCTGGTGATGTACCAGGTGGATAGACTCTATCAAAGCCCATCTCAAGAAACTTACATTTAACTTCTTTCCAGTTTTGTTTACCAATAACGATATTTCCCCCGACATACAAAAGGACATCTCCCAAACCAGCTTCTACGCATTTATTCTTAAATCCGCGACAGTCCAATTCTCCATGTCCATATAATGATGATACTAAAATTGCATCGGCATTTGTTTCTATAGCCGCATTGATAAAGTCTTCCTGTTGGGATAACACCCCAATGTTTACAACCTTAAAACCTGCATTAGTTAAACAGTAATCTAGGATCTTGTTTCCAACTGCATGTACATCAGCGCCAATCACTCCAATTACAACCGTTTTCACAACCGTATACCTCTCTTTTTATAGCGAAATTACCGATTTTCTCGGTATTTATACACACATTATATAACCCCTACTATGTTAAGTCAACGAATAATAAAAATAAAGGAAAAATATTCCTTTATTCCTAAAAATCGATTAAATTATGTATATCATCTTCACCTATGATTTCAATGCCTAAACTCTTGGCTTTATCTTCTTTACTACCAGGATTCTCACCAACCAACACATAATCAGTTTTCTTGCTAACGGTAGAGGTAACTTTGCCACCATTACTTTCGATTAACTCTTTAAAATGATCTCTTGATTTAGATAAAGAACCCGTAATAACAAATGTCTTGCCATCTAAAACATTTGATGCTTCCTTACCTAAATACTTCATATTTACTCCAATTAACCTTAATGAAGTAATTATATTCATGTTCTCTTCATCATCAAAATATTCAATTACACTTCTTGCGATAACATCGCCAATTTCATCTATTTCTACTAAATCAGAAAAACTAGCTTCAATTAACTTATCTAATTTTTTAAACTTCTTAGCCAAAGTTAATGACACTTTACTACCAACGTGCTTAATGCCTAAACCAAAGATTAACTTCTCTAAACTTCTTTTCTTACTATCTTCAATAGCTTCAAGCAAGTTATTAATACTTTTAGAACCCATTCTTTCTAACTCTAATAAATCATGAGCACTTTTATTCAAAGTATATATATCAGGAATAGTTTTAATGATTTCTTCATTATAGAGTTGTTCTATGATTTTTTCTCCTAAACCTTCTATATCCATTGCTACACGTGATGCAAAATGAATTAAACCTTCTACTTTTCTTGCTGGGCAAGCAAGATTGTCACAATGATAATCAGCCTCACCCTCAGTTCTTGTTAGTATAGTTCCACACTTCGGACAGTTGGTAATCATTTTAAACTCATCAAGAAGTTTGTCTCTTCTATCTAAAATTGGCTTAACTATTTCAGGAATAATATCTCCTGCTTTTCGTATAACTACATAATCCCCTTCTCTAATATCTTTTTGAACTATATAATCCTCATTATGAAGGGTTGCTCTTCTAACGATAGTACCCGCAACTCTAACTGGTTCTAAATTAGCAACTGGAGTTATATTACCAGTTCTTCCTACTTGAAACTCGATATTAATAAGTTTCGTAATCACTTCTTCGGCTGGAAACTTATATGCAATAGCCCACTTAGGTGCTTTATGAGTTCTTCCAAGCATATCATAATATCTAAACTCATTAACCTTTACAACAACTCCATCTATCTCATATGGTAAATCTTCTCTTTTTATAGTTAACTCACTTACTTCTTTTAATACACTGTTAATATCTTTGTGCAACTTAAAATTATTATTAACCTTAAATCCTAACTTCTTTAAAAACTCTAAACTCTCCTTTTGAGTAGTTAGTCCGTAACCTTCAGGATTAACTATATTATATAAATAACAATCTAACTTCCTATTAGCAGCAACTTTACTATCAAGTTGCCTTACACTACCAGCTGCTGCATTTCTAGGATTAGCAAACAAAGCTTCTTCATTTGCTTCTCTTGTTTTATTCAACTTGCTAAAAGAATCCTTACTCATAAAGATTTCACCACGTACAGTAATATCAATCTCTTCATTAAGTGTTAGGGGAATGGATTTAATAGTTTTTACATTGTGTGTAATATCTTCACCAACACTACCATCACCACGAGTAGCAGCTCTTAGTAAACTTCCATTCACATATTCAATCGAAACGCTTAAACCATCTATCTTTAACTCAGTTACATATTCATTATTAAATACAATCTCTTTATATATTCTCTCATCATAACTAAGTAAATCATCTTCATTAAATGCATTAGCAAGTGATAACATTGGCTCAACATGAGTTACCTTTGTAAACCCGTCTAAAACCACTCCACCAATTCTATCTGTTGGAGAGTTCTTAACTTTTAGGTCAGGATAATTCTTTTCTATTTCCAATAACTCCATAACTAAACGATCATACTCTTGATCGCTTACACTTGGCTTATCAAGAACATAATACTCATAATTATACTTTTCAATTAACTTAATTAACTCATGCATCCTCTTCATATAATCACCCACTTAATTATAACATAATAAAAATCTCTAAATAAGAAAAAAGGTAGCCTAGCTACCTATGAATTCTAATATTTTTTCTATTGTGATTAATTGTTGTTCCCCAGTTGTTATTTCAGCAGTACCGTCACCTTTTTGTTCACCATACCAACCAAATTGAGCATGATTTCCACCTTCTATTAAATATATGTTTTCTTCACTTACATACTTCAAACTCTCATCAAATTCTTCTGGGTTCATACCATCATCATGTTCTGCGGTTATAAATAATACTTCCTTATCAGATAAATCCTTTATTGGATAACTTCCTAATAAAACAACTTTATCAACTAACTCACTTTTACTAGCTACCATACTACCAACTACTCCACCTAAGGAATGACCAATAATGTAATTATCCATATCCTCAACTAGAAACCTACTTGCATAATTAGGTGTAAGTATTGCTAGATTAAAGAAAGCTTTTGATATCGTTACATCATATCCCGCTTGTGCTAAGGAAATACATAAGTAACTATATGCATCAGGTTCTACTAGTCCACCTGGTATAAATATGATATTTGCTTTTGGATTTGCTACTTCATAACTGATTTGATCAAAATCTTCTATTACCTCAACACCTATATCTTCTAGACTATCGATTGCCTCACTCATCTCATCCAACGCCTCATATGATCCCGATGAGTAAATCGCCATTCCTAGAATTGCTAATATTATAATTACTATTATGATTGTAAATATATTAATCAATCTCTTCATGTTTCACCTCATCTAATTATAACATACACATATTAATGACTAAGTTACAAATACTTTATAAATACCTTATGATATAATTAGTGTGAGGGGGTATTTATGAAAAAACTATCAATTATTATTATGGTTCTTATGGCGTTCTTCTATGCAGGATGCGCTAGTGATGACTATGGATATTCTGAAGAACCAACATCAGCTGACACAGGAGCTGACTATGATACAGATACATACTCAGATGAAGAAAATGATTATGACATAACTGATAATGATTTAAACAGAAAAATCATTTATACCGCAAGATTAGAGTTCTTAAATGAAACTCCAGCTGATATATACGATGAGATATTAATTGTTATCGGTAACTACTCAGCATACATTGAAGATGAATACATTAGCAATGATATCAATATTACAGTTAGAGTATTATCAACTGAACTAGATGATTTTCTAGATGAGGTTAAAGCAGGAAGTGGTAACTTAATAAGCTCTAGTATTGAAAGTGAAGATATTACACAGAGTTACTCAACATTTGATTCTAGAAGAATAGCTCTAGAAGCAGAGCATGCAAGAGTACTAGAGTTAATTGAAGAAGCCGATTCAATCTCAGTGTTATTAGAACTAGAGAAGTTTAGAGGAGACATTGAAGCTGAACTTAACTATATTAATAGTCAACTAAGTTCATATGATTCATTAGTTAACTACAGCACAGTCAGAATCTATATAGAAGAAAAATACACATCAGACAAATTCAAACTACCATATGGCGAAAGAATAGTAGATAGATTCTTATCATCTGTTGATGGTGTTGTTAACTTCTTCGAAGAAGCATTCCTATTCTTAATTGGGGCTATTCCTGTATTAGCAGTTCTTGGAGTATTAGGAGGGGCTGGATTATACATTAGAAAACGTTTCTTCAAAAACAAAAGACAGAGTGTAAGAGAGAAAGTGAAAAAAGACCCTAAATAAGGGTCTTTATTTCATTTTGAACTGATAATTCATTGAGTAATTATTGCATTCAATGAATTAGCCATTCTCTAATATGCTAAGCATTTTATCAAACACCTCAACGTTCTCAATTACTATTATTGATAACTTATTTCTAACCCTAGTTATTGCTTGGTAAAGTAATTGTGAAAGGATGTGATCAGGGTTTGGAGACCTATTCAAGTCGCAAACTAAATAATTACCCTCGTACCTAAAATCCTTTGTAATATAAGTAACTACATTGTCAAACTCCTGTCCAATCACATTGTGAGTCGTTTTGAAACCCTTAAAATTGTCATATTTAGTCGTAATGTAAAGAGATGGAGTGTATGTTATCAACTCGTAACCTTCTTTTACTAAATAATCAGCTATTCTTTTCGCATCGTTCCAATCATGTGCATATGTTATTGTTATATTATGGTAGCATTCATTAGGATTTGTTTTTGTCAGGTCAAAAATGTTTTTTATAAATGATCCTATTTCTCTATTTGTACGTATTTTACCATCCATGGTATATTCGTAGGAATTCTTAATTTTCTTGAGTCTACTGTCGATATCAACTCTACCCTCACTTTTTGACAGTGTTTGCCTCTTATCTATTGCAAAAATAATCTTCTTTTTATATTCTTCAGCGCATTGAACTAGCAAATTATACTGATTTTCATATAACCTATGGGCCTCATCTACTAGTATATAGTCAAAACTTAATAAGTAACCTATTTGAATCCCCTTTACTGCTCTAACGGTCAGATTTTCCATCTCTGAATCGATAATACAATGCCCTTCAGATAGTAGTCCGACATGAATTAGACACACATTACCAGTTTCCGATAATCTTTTTGCTATGTCAAACAATAGAAGTGTCTTTCCTGTTCCTGCAGATGCTCTCAAGATGTGGAACAAGTATGATTTATTATCAATTACTCTCTCAACTATATCTTTTTTGTTTTTTTCCTGTTCAGATGTCAAGAAGTAATTGCCACTCAGAAATTCAAATGTATTATTAATAGGTGATACAAGAAATTTGGATGGAGCAAACAAAATATCAATATCCGTAGAATCAGGGTCTGGCAACTTCACAAGAATATCAATTACATTCTTGGGCTTAACTAATCGCAATTTGCCATCCTTAAGGAAATAAAAAGTTTCCGTATCGTTGATATAGAGAATTATATTAATCTCGCTCTGTAAGTGCGACAAGTAGTATTGGCTGCGTTTAAGTTGCCCAAGCACCTTCTTCTCATCATTAATACTTTGCTTCATTTCAATATTAACAATCAATTTTGAGTTGATCTTAATCAAATCGAACTCCTTACTGATTTGAGGAATGTGATATGATAGATAAAACCCATCATATAAACATATATTTTCGCAACTTTCTACTAATATCCTCATCATACTATTAAATACATTCCACTCATTATCTCTTAACTTGAATGTTGAAGATCTATTCATGGAAATTGCAGAAAACTTATTTAATCTTTCAAAATTAGAGGTAGTCGACTTGCTTAACACATACAACTCATATAAATTTAAACTTCTCAAATTACTTTCCTCCACTTCTTGATCTAAAACTCACTAGATTATGATTCAATTGTCGAACAACTAATCTTTGATATATTTCTCATACATACAACTAATGTTCTCCCAATGTTTCTTGTGATCTGCTTCGATAACTTTTGTACCTTTCCTTGAAATAAGCATTCCAAAGGAGTACCAGAATTCATTATACAAATCAATTTCATAATTTGATGCAATTTGGAATAAATCTTCATATTTCACTACCTTGGGAAAGTCCATATCGTTAAGATTACATTTCATCTTTATAGAGTTTCCAATGTCCATTCTCAAGTCTTGATCTATCGCTTTCAGTAAATCACTTGTTTGATCGATTGGAATTATCTTTGTATCGAATAATTGTATTTTTTCAGCATTGTGCAAACTCATTTCATCTAAGTATCTATTGAAAACCACCGAAAAATATGAGCAAATTTGAGACATCAGCTTTGTTGGACTTAATGATGGAATATCTATCTTCCTAATAAAACAATAGAATTCGTCATCTCGAATAAATATGAAATATATGTATGATAGTTTTTCTATTGCTCTCAACGCTGTTTCTATAAACACCTGTTTGTAAATTATGTTTTTTATGTCTGAATTGAGTCGACGAATGTACGAAAATGAGACTCCATCGAGTTTTATCAATAATCGGTTACTAGGAATTTCATAATTGAGTTTGACATACAATTCTTTTGCCTTCTTGTTCCTCGCCATCATTAACACTCCTTAATAAAGCAAAATAAAGAGATTATTATCTTTACACATAATATACAGTATCTAGAGTATTAATTTCCAATTTCAGCAACATCGCACTAAATAAGTATTACTAAGAGAGGCCATACGGCAAGTAGTTGCAAAAAAAGACTACTTTCGTAGTCTCAACTTCTTTTTGTTTCATTTACAAGTTTCTTAAACTTAATACTATCAAAGAACTCTTTTGAATACACAGATGGAATCTCTCTATGAGATATTGCTTCTACTAGTATTCTATTGAATGGTATTCTTAATATAATTTCTATATCAAACTTATCACAATATTCCTCAATCTTCTTTTCTTCAATATCAGATAATCCACACTTATTAATCACTACATATGCTTCTAATGAGAATTGTTTTGTAAGATTATATACTCTCTCTAGATCATGCATTCCTGACTGAGTAGGTTCAATTACAATTATCACCATATCTACTCCAGTTATTGATGAAATTACATTACATGCAATTCCAGGTGATCCATCTATGAGTATATACTTAGCATTAGTTTCCTCTGCTTTTTGTTTTGCTCTTTCCCTTACTTCGGATACGAGTTTACCAGAGTTTTCTTCTCCTGGTATTAGTCTTGCATGTACCATTTTCCCGTAATCAGTACTTCCTTCAAATATCTGACCAACAACAGAATCTTCCATAGTAATAGCTCCTATATCACACACATACTCACAAACAGAGCATCCTTCACATCTTTCCTTAATAATATCTATATCAGAAGTAATAGCCTTGAATTTACATAATTCATAACACGATCCACATTCAGTACAAATATTAGTGTTGATTACTGGTCTTCTTGAACCTATATAGTCATCTACTATATCGACTTTTGATTTTAATAATATATCTAGATCGGGTGCATCAACATCACAATCTGCAATGACTACATCTTTTAAATATGGTATAAGTGATGCAACCAAAGTTGTCTTACCAGTTCCACCCTTACCTGAGATGACTGCAATTTCTTTCATGATATCACCTTCTCTAGGATTGATTTCATTATCTTCTTATATCCCTTTATATTTGATAACATCTTTCCAGATGCATATGTTTTAGCTATTTCTTCACTAAAAGGTATTTCAGCTAATATATCAATTTTTTCGCTATTAAGATAGTCATATATTTCATCGTTACCTAGCCCTGCTTTGTTAATAACAACTCCAAAGTTTATATTCATATTTCTTAGAAGTTCAACAACCATTTTCATATCGCTAACTCCAAATGGAGTTGGTTCACTAACGATAATTGCATAATCACATCCACTTATGGCTGCTACTGTAGCACAAGCTGTTCCTGGCGGAGAATCAATTATTGCGAGTCTTGAATCAATTGACTCCTTTAAATCTTCTATAACTTCAACTGCAGATACCTCACCTACATCTAATAAACCATATGACATATTAGTGCTTTCATATATCTTACCAATACTTCTTTTCTCATGCTCGATAGCATTCTCTTTACAAACCAGTTTGCACCCTCCACAGTCATGACACAGTTCCTTAAAAACTAACACATCATTCTTAGCTGGTAATATCGCATTGAAGTTACAAAAGTCTCCACATGCACCACATAACGTACAATTATCATTTATGACTGGATATCCTTTATGGACATATCTCTCACTTCTAATGTTCGGTTTAATAAAGATATGACAATTTGGTTCTTCAACATCAGCATCAATTAATATAGAGTTTTTGCTTGCTGCAAATAAATTAACAGCTAATGTAGTCTTACCAGTTCCACCTTTTCCACTTAGTACAGCAATCTTCATTATGCTTTTCTTAAACCAACATGGCCTTGATTTGTATTTGTTAGGAGTATTTCTAAATCATCATTTTCATATGCTTGAATAGCATCTTTTACTTTCTGTACTCCTTTATATGAATATGCTTTTATATCATATGCATTTAATACTTCCATTGCTCTTGGTCCTAACTCGGGCACTAAAGCTACTTTTACACCTTGTTCATTAAGTAATCTTACTGCTATACCACCAGCTCCATGAGATTCGAATTTTGCTTTGTTTTCTATAGAACTAACCTCTTTTGACTCCATATCATATATAACAAAATAATCACACCTACCAAATCTATTCGCTACAACTGATTCTAATCCTTCATTACATGCACTTATTGCTATTTTCATATATCCTCCTAATGGTCACAATCATCGTTATGATGATGGTTACATGCATCACCAGATGATTCTAGTGTTCCACCTAAATATTCATTTAGATTATCAATAATATTTCCTCTTGCTCCTAGAATAACTTCGATGTTATTGGTCTTGAATAACTCAATTGCCATTCTTCCCATACCACCAGTTATAATTGTATTTACATTGTTACTTGCTAAAAAGTTAGGAAATACACCCGGAGCATGTTTAGGTGTTTCAAGTAACTCTGTATTAAGAATCTTTCCATTCTCAACTGTATAAACTATAAAATGTTTACAATGACCAAAATGCTCATCTACATTCACTTCATCTGATGTAGGAAATGCAATTCTTAATTTCTTTGTTAAATCATTATTCATCTTATTCTCTCCTTTTAATCTTATGTTCTCTGTTTCATTCTTAATATTGATTGTCTTTTGGTACAAAAGAGCATCAACTACCTTGAATCTAGCGCTCTTCAAAAGCCTTTGGACTGTTGCTCTTGATATCTTCATTTCTTCACTAGCTTCAATCTGACTTAGCTCCTCATAATCACATAGTCTAAGTACTTCAAATTCATCTAAAGCAATACTAACTTCTTCTTTTCCACTACCAAGTGGTTTATATACTTTCTCACTATCTAATCTACGACAGTATCTTTGCTTTCGCTTGCGAATAATAATCACCCCTTTATGTGCATATGCACATTTACATAATAAACCCATTATTGGCATATGTCAATAAACAATATAAATAAACGAGTCCCTCAATTTCCATTTTATGATACAATTCATTACAGGAGGCTATTATGAGAAAAATGCGTAGAAGCGACCGACAAACTTCAACTGAAGATGCATACAAGTTTTTAAATCAAGCTGATTACGGAACTTTGTCAACAATATCAGAAGAGGGATATCCTCATGCAGTTGCATTGAATCATGTATATTACAATAACTATATATATGTTCATTGTGCAAAAACTGGATTCAAGATTGACAACATCGATCATAATAATAACGTCTGCTTTTCAGTGGTTGCTCATGCTGAGGTTGATCAAGCAAACTATACTACAAAGTACAAGAGTACAATTGTTTATGGAAAAGCATACATTGTCGAAGATAAAAAAGAAACTAAAGAAGCTTTATATCAACTATCCAAAAGACATGTTGGTAAATTCATATCCAAAGTAAAAGCAGAAATTGCTTCTGCTATTAATAAGACATATGTAATTAGAATTGCGATTGAAGATATAAAAGGAAAGTCAAACATATAGGGGGATAATATGAACACATTAACATTGATAATCATTGGTTACTTCATTGGTAATATCAATCCAGCTCATATCATTGGATACTTTAAAAAAACAAACATATCAAAGACAGGAAGCAAAAATCCTGGCGCTTCAAACATCACAATGACTTTTGGTTGGAAATACGGAATCATTACAGGGATAGTTGATATTTTAAAATCATTCATTCCGGTATTAACGGTTAAACTACTAGGATACGACCAAATTGATCAGTTAATTATAGGTACTGCAGTAATAATTGGTCATGTATATCCCATACTTTATAAATTCAAAGGTGGTAAAGGAACTGCATCACTAATAGGTCTTATTGCTGGTATGAACATATACGCTGGTTTGATACTATCTGCAACACTAATACTAGGTACAATAATAACTGACTTTATGGCACTTGGTACATTAGTACTATTAATAGGATACGTTACATATAATATAATATACTTCTCAGGAAACTACTTATTAATATCATTCATAATACCAATACTATCAATATACAAACACTTTCCAAACTTCATTAGAATAGCCAAAGGTGAGGAAAAAGGTTTAAGATCTACTTTTAAATAAAAGAAGTTCATATGAACTTCTTTTATTTAAACTACACATAGGTATATATAAGTATATATATTACTAATATTCCTGCTATTTTTAGAACCGTATCCAGAACGACAAATATCACCGTTCTCTTAGTAAAGTATTTTGCATAAATAAGATAAGCAAAGAGAATACCAATAACAGAATATGAGATTATTTCATTACGACTTACTCCCATCACAACAATTAGTCCACTTACTCTTAATATCCAGTTGAATATCTGATCAAGGATTTTAATTGCCTTACTATTTATTTTTCTATAATTGATGTACAGTCTAAATCCAATATATCCAAAAATAATGATTGTTGTAACTAGAGTAATTATGGATTTATAACTTTGCTTATATACTGTGAATACTAAATCCTCATTTGGTAGTTCATTGTACTCAATCTGATATAGTTTGCGCCCCTTCTCCTTCGAAACATCAAAATTGCCTAGTCCCTCTACTTTGAGTTCTTTTGGAATAGATATAGAGATATCTAACTCACCAAATGACTTCCAATATGATGCAGGTTCTAAATAATATGTAAAAACTCCTTCGTAACTTATTTTGGAACCATAAGGATTGGTTTGAATCTCAGTCGGTTGTTCCTTGTATTCAACAACGAGTTCATGAACTCCATCTTCTGGTACTGTGATCTCAAATACGTTTGCTGCAACACAACCGTATAAGGTATATTCATTTTGACAAACAACTTCTTCTGGAGTCTCTTCTAATTCATTTATTCTTTCTATCACGTGCTCAAAACTTGCATCATCTCCTCCAATTAAAATAAACTCACTTTCTACTAGATCACCATTAAAGTATATAGCAAATATATCAGCATCATCATTGACCCACCTTGGAAATATAGCAGTTAATTTTTCTTCGGCTCCTGTATTTTCCATCACATATCTAACATGAACATCTGCATATTTGTCATTATCTCCAGTGCCATAGATATTGTATTCAAGTGTCTCATGGAGAATTGAAACATTCGTATTTTCTTTAGGAACCAAAACCGAATTTTGATCTCCTGTGTATATTACTGGTCCAGAGTTAGCACTAACACTAACAACAAAAATGAATATAGCAATCATACACAATAGTTTTTTCATCAGAATTATCTCCTTGTCATTTTTCAGAACTTCATCGCAATGTCATTAAATTACGCATTCGAATACATCCTTTAAAAGATTACGTTATTTTCTCTAAAAATATTTAGCTATTATTCTATTATTACCTTGAGTGAGGTTTCTTCACCAGATAAAGGTTTTTCTTCTATCAGCTTCCTATCTAATTGCAGATAACTTCCACCGAAGCTAGGAACATCGGATACACTATTAACATAAAGTACATATTTTGCTAATTTGCTAGATCGATGTATATAATTTTCCCGTTCGTTACGGTACCATTGTGCTTTATCATAACTAACATACACTGGCCATAAAAAAACATCAAATGATTGTTCTATATATTTGTTATATAGTCTGTCATCCCAAACATCCCCACATAACCCCAGTCCGAACGTAACATTTCTATATACAAACTTTGCTATTTGATTTCCTTCTTTATATATATTTGAATCCACATTAGGAAATCTCCATCCCTTACTAATTCTTCTATAATTGCTCACTTCATTTCCATTAGAATCAAAAACAATGTAACTAGAATAGATATTATCTTTATCAAACTCAAAGTATCCAAAACCAACTCCAGTATTATACTCATTACATTTCTCTGATATTAGTTCAACGTACTTTAATGTATCATTCTTCATGAGTAAGTCCATCGAATAATCCCACTTCAAAGAATCAAATCCGTTCAAAAATGCCTCTCCAAGAAAAACAAATTCAATATCCTTCTTAGAGTTCATTTCTAGAAGATCAATAATTTTCTTTGCATTTCCAGCAATATCTCCATCAACAAATTTGCTAGAGCATAGTAATATATTCATATTAACCATCCTTAAACCTCACTACATAATAACCATTTCAATCAAAATTGTATAACTACCATCCATACATTAATACTTGATGTTAAGAGATATTGGAAATATCTATCTTTCAAAAAATCATGATACGGTCAGATGTATCTAACACTATGAATGTTATTTGCACTCTATTAGTTACCTAAAAGGGGGGCTTCATATTGTAGTTTAGCAATTATCCTCTATGTATTCAAATTCTAGCAACACATTCTAAAAACATCCAATTCACTTATAGTTTTGAACGAAGTGTTGCCAAAAGAAGCCCTCTAAGAGGACTTCTTAATATATTTATAAATTTTTTAGATAACAGATATTGTTATCGTATACTTTAAAACCACACTTAATTCCTATAATTGCATCAGTCTTCTTATCTGCATAAATATCAATTGAGGAAACACCATTGGAGTATGCCTTTGAAACAAATGTTTTTAACAACTCCTCTTTGACAACGTTGCAACCACTAAAGGCAATAATTTCTGTATTATCAACTGAACCTCTTCCAATTATATGTCCCTTAATTTCCTTATCAAAGTATCCAAGAATGATGAAGTTATCTAGATTGCTTCTTATTCTTTCAGCATTCCAATAAGTATTATCATCTACTTTTGTACTAATCCAATTATAGAATTCATCTTCATTATCACTATTCAACTCATACACAAACTCGCTTATATAGTTGCTCCTGTAATTCTCAAGTTTTAACATGGAAGCCTCATCCAATTTCTCAAAACTTTTACTCTCATAAAAGTTACACGCCATTTTATGTTCTGAAGCTGTGTTAACGTAAAACTTATATCCCTTGTAATTATCAAACACATATTGATACAAAGCGTTTGCTACTAGATCAAAATCATCACCATAAGGACCTTGCGAAAAGGAAACATACGAATCCTCTTCCATCCAATAAATTGGCGATAATCCAATTAAGTTACCGTTATCCTCTACTAACAAGACATCGTGCTCTTTGCGCTCAATATATATTGTAAATATCTTATTGAAATCTTCTCTAGAGGCATCTATCAACAAGGGTCTACATCTTTTGCTGATTTTTCCTTGCAAATTATATGCAAATTCAACTGCCCTATCTATATCACCAATTTTTGCTTTAATAACTTCCATAGTATCCCTCACATCATATATAAATAGTATCATATATTATCCCCTTTCGGCACAGATGATAATATTACCAACTTATTGAATTACCGGCATGTTATAATTTTAATGGTGATTTATATGATAAGAAAGTACTCAATAAATGATTATAATGATTGCAAGAAAATTGTGCTGCACGATTGTCAAAGGGACTTTGTATCCCCAATTGATAAATGTCTTCAAAGAGAAAACACTGATAAATATGTAATCTATGATGAAAAAATAATAGGTTTTGCTATGACAAGATTTAATAAGGAATATAACAATATTTTCATATGGCAACTATTTATTGATAAGAATCACCAACGTAAAGGTTATGGTAAAGAGTTTATTGAGTACATAATCACAGTAGCACAAAAGAAAAACCTTGATGTAGTTACAACATTCAAGGTTAGTAATAAAAATATGGAAAAACTTCTGTTTAATCTTGGATTCAAGGTTTTATATGAACATCCAGATGAAATCGATATGATATATTCTAGTCGAATTCCATAAAGAGTTACCTGCCCCTCATCTCATCGAGACCTTTGAAGAAAATCCAACCATTTTCAGAGTAACCTGATACTAGATCAGCAGCAGTAGAAGGCCTCTTATATGATATATTAACTGTTGTGATAATCTTCCCATTACTCTCTATGACTTTTCCATCATCAAAATACTCATCAATTATTTTGTTATACCTCTTGTAATGATATTCCCCTTTCCACTTCTTGCTGGTTTCTGGTGGCCTTTTAATTTCACTCCCTTTTTCTAACACAAAATTACCATTTTTAACAAATATCCTCGCCTTGCAATTTCGAGAGGCATTATAGTACTTGATTCTACTATTCATTTTTGAGTCTTCTTCGACTACTACTCCTTCAGTACTAAGTAAGAACTCAATTTGCCTAATTGAGGCCTCAAGATTTGGTCTATCATAAATACTGACATTGGGTTCTTTACTTCTTAAATCCTTATTTACAATTATATAACTACTTCTCTGAAATTTTCTTATAAATTCATACTCTAAATAATCAATCGATAATGCATCAAAGCTATTATTATCTGTGGTAAACAAAATGCAATAAGTCCAAAACTCCTTGTTCTTCACATGTCCCTGAATTCTAATCGCCCCATTGCTCGACTTGCCAACATAGACTCTATTTTCGTCTCCTTCACTATCATCAAACAAGAAATATATGCCATAACTCTTTGAACCAACAAGTTTCAAAATGTCATTCAGTGAATCCCTCGTAAAATAATAACCAGTAATTTGACTAGTTCTATCTTGATATACCTTGCAATTTGCGGCATTATTAAAATCCGGAAATAAGTATGTAACAGTCTTTCTCATATTGCTCTCCTGTTTATCTTATGAAACTGTAATTTACTTCATTAAATAAAAGTGGTCGCTGATTCTGGTTAATTCTTCTAACAACATCCTCAATCGAGAATGAAACATCCATCTTAGTGGCATACAATGCCTCGACATATCTTTGATAAGGCATTCTTCTTCCTTCATAACCACTGGATTGCGGATAATTAAACTCCTCTTGAAGAGAAATCAATGCAATCAATATCATAAGTTCATCTAAATCGAATTTTGCTTTTTCCTTATTGAGGCTCCTCTTATATTTACTACATTTTGCTGGATCATATTTGAGAGCT
>Ga0194000_1000015_pt1 | contig 35009 bp, 44 predicted proteins | sample FLT_67_MG_FD_140346 | JGI IMG/M metagenome (GOLD analysis project Ga0194000, IMG submission 140346) | Sediment microbial communities from the Broadkill River, Lewes, Delaware, United States - FLT_6-7_MG | ecosystem: Environmental > Aquatic > Freshwater > River > Sediment | place: USA: Delaware... | reverse complement strand
TGTGGCTCCTGTGGCTCCTGTGGCTCCTGTGGCTCCTGTGGCTCCTGTGGCTCCTGTGGCTCCTGTAAACCCTACGCCGTCCGAGATTGTGGATTCCGCCGGGTTCCCTTGGGACCCCAGAATACATGCCAGCACTAAGACCACAATAAAAGACGGTACTTGGAAGCTGAAACGCGGGGTTACCCCCGAGCAAGTCGCCTCCGTTCGTGGTGAAGCTCCAGCGGCTCCAGCGGCCCCAGCGGCTCCAGCGGCCCCAGCGGGCGCCCCCGCCGACCTCCAAGGTTTGACTGCGTATGTTGCTAAGATCGCCCAGTCTTTAAATGGGGACTATAAGACCATCCAAGAATTTTTAGTTTCTATTAGCATCCCTAATATCACAGCGGTTCCGGCAGAAAAATTGCCAGAGGTCGCCCAGTCTTTAAAAACTCAATTTAATGTGGAGTTCTAAATGGTATTAAGGGCGAGCGGGGCGCCGGTCTGGGCTAATTGTCCAGGCTCGACGGCGCTCAGTAAATTCGAAAAAGGCGACACCCCCGAAAGTCTGGAGGGGGACCTCGCCCATATGCTAGCCGCGGAAATAGGTAAGGGTCGAATCCGGGTCAATGATAGCCTGGAGGCCGTTAACATGTCTTTATCCCCCCTAAATAAGACCGGGTTACTCGTGACCGAGGATATTTTCGACATGGCAAAAACCGCCGCGGCGTATTGCGGGGCGAAAGCCGCCGGGGGGATCTGGGAAACATGGGTAAACGGGGCATCATTACCGGAAGGAGTTCAAGGGACCGCCGATTATTTAGGGTACGACCCGAAAACCGAGACCCTACACGTAATAGACGAAAAGTATGGATTTGTATCCGTCGAGGCGGTCGGTAATTGGCAACTGGTTTGCTACGCCGTCGGGGCGCTTGATTTCCCTCAATTTTCACAGGCTAAGCACGTACATTTGCACATAGTGCAACCCAGGGATTATGTCGGCGAAGCATTCAAGGTTTGGGAGTTAACCCGCTCGGAAATATCCGAGCTTACGGCCGAGTTACACAGACGGACAGCCTCAGCCCGTTCTGGAACCCCCTCTAATACTGGGTCCCAGTGCAAACATTGTGAAAGCCGGGTATTTTGTGGAGCGTTCCGCAAATCCAAGGCGGCCGTACTGGAAACAATCACACCGAACCCGGAAGACGTACCGCTCGACGCTTTAGGGGCTGAATACGAATACATTAAAAGAGCGGAGGCGCTAGTCGTTTCTGCTAGAAAAGCCTTTGGGGATTTGATACTATCAAAGATTGAGGGCGGCGAGCCGGTCCAGGGTTGGCAAATTGGACGGACCGGGGGTCGCCGTTACTGGTCCGCAGATATCGACGAGATAAAAGCCGTAGCCGGTATGACAGGGCTCGATTTAATTCAGGAAAAACCGATTTCAATCACATCCGCTTGGAAAAATACAGCCGCGCGGCCTCTTATAGAATCTCTGGTTAAAAAATCGGAGGGCTCTAAAAAATTAGTTCCATTTAAACCAACGGAGGTTTTTAAATGACAGATCAACAATTTATGGGCGTGACGCCTACAGGCCGGATGATTTCCGGCGCGATATTTCAACCCTCAAGCAAGGGATACCAAGGCAAACAGCTTGAAACACCTGTTTATTACATACAGATAGCGATCCCAAAAACCGACCCCGGACTCCCCGCTCTTTTTGGGAATATCCAAGGAGCGGCGGCGGCCGGTTTCTTTGCCGGGGAAAACCAGCGTCAAGACTTCGCTTGGAAATTTAAGGACGGGGATCTCCCCGAGAATTCACAGAAAGAAGGCTGGGCCGGTTGTTTTGTGTTTACCTTCAGGACGACTTTCGCACCAAACGCAATCGTTGACATTAACAGTCAACAAATTATCGACCCCCACGCCATAAAACCGGGGTATCAGGTCCGTGTAGCTTATAGCTGCAAAGCGAACGGAAACGCACAAAAACCGGGGGTGTATTTGAATTTTAATATGGTACAGCTTGTTTCTGTGGATAAAGAGATCCAGACCGGACCGGCGGCCTCGGAAGTATTCGCAGCCCCAGCGGCCCCCCTCCCAATGCAACCGGGGGCAATACCTTCGGTCCCGGGAGTACCGGCGCCTCAGGCGCCCCCAGCGGTCCCTGGATACCAAGCGCCCCCAGCGGTCCCTGTACCACAGGCCCCCCCTGTGGCTCCTGTACCCCAGGCGCCCCCTGTGGCCCCCAGTGCCCCCGTACAGCCGGACCAATCTTTTTTATACCCTCCGGGCACGCCAACAGTGGCGCCTGGACAATGAGCTTGACATACCATATTAACCGCCCCGTGAGGGGCTAATCTTATGAACCTAGATTTTGAAACCTACAGCGCGGCCGGGACTTACTACGATTTAGAGACCAGTAAATTTTTTACCGCTAATCTTGAAACGGGGGGTACTAAACGGGGTATCACATTAGTCGGGGCGTATGCCTACGCCGAACACCACTCGACCGAGGTATTAGTCGCCCGGTACTCGGACGACGACGGGGCGACCGTGTGGCAATGGGTCCCGCATATGGACCCGCCCCCGACCGACCTACTAAACTACGTCTCCCAGGGCGGAATAATTACCGCTTATAATTCATTTTTCGAATGGTGTATCTGGAATCTTGTTTGTGTACGTTTATATGGCTGGCCGCCGCTCCCGATCGAACAAACACGGGACACAATGGCGAAGGCTCTCGCGTGGTCATTGCCTGGAGCCCTTGCTAAATCGTCCGCGGTTATTTCTGGGGCGACTCAGAAAGATATGGAAGGGAACCGGATAATGCGGAAATTATCACAACCTCGGAACCCGACAAAAAACGACCCCCGTCTCAGATATGAGCGCCACGCGCCTAAAAATGCCAAAGAGGCGACCGAGTGGGACCGCCTCGACTCTTATTGTGGCGACGATGTACTCGCCGAGATTGGGGTCGATAAAGCTCTCCCGGATCTCACACCTAGTGAATTAGAAGTGTGGCTACTCGACCAAAAAATTAATGCTCGTGGGGTATTAATTGACCGCCCGTTAGTTGAATCCAGCTTAAAAATAATGAAAGAAAGCCGGACACGGGCGGGCATTGAGCTTGCACACCTAACCGGGGGCGCTATTACAGCGGTAAGTCAAGCCACATCTATTTTAAAGTGGGTTAATTCCCAGGTCCCTGAACTGTATTTAAAAAGTCTGGAGGTCCCAGTCCTGCAAGAATATTTAGATACTCACACACTCCCGGATTTAGTCGTTAAAGTCCTTGAGATACGGCGTGACGTCGGCGGAAATGCTCCGGCTAAACTTGTGGCAATGAAATACCAAGCCGCTAGCGACGGCCGGGTCCGTGGTATACTTCAATATTGCGGGGCACAACGTACTAGACGCTGGGCGGGGAGGGGTATCCAGACCCAAAATATGCCTAATGGGGGGCCCAGCATGAGAGAGTGCCCGAGCTGTGGGGGTGTCCACTTGGAAACCGACGGCCCGGAATGCCCTTGTGACTCCCCCACAACCCCAATAGAATGGGGTATTGATTTAATAGAAAAGGCCGTGCCCTCCTTACAAACTGGGGACTACGACACGGTGGCCGCACAATGGGGGAACCCCGCAAAAGCCGTTTCCGGGTGTCTCCGTTCGATGCTGATCGCCGCCCCAGGATACGAATACATATCGAGCGACTACTCAGCAATTGAGGCCGTTGTCATGGCATGTATGGCGGGTGAACAATGGATAGTTGATGTTTTTAATTCAGACGGGAAGCTATACGAACGAACCGGGGCGAAAATTACCGGGGAAGACGTTCAGGTACTATTTGACCACAAAGCAACCCACGGAACACACCATCCAGCCAGGAAGCTCGGGAAAGTCGCCTCGTTGGCGTCGCAGTTTCAAGGGGCTCGGGGTGCGTGGCTAAAATTTGGGGCGGGAAAATTCCTGTCAAATAAAGAAATTGACGAAGGCGTTAAAGGGTGGCGCGCGGCGTCCCCTAATATAGTTTATTATTGGGGGTCAGTCGAAGCGGCCGCCCTGTCCGCCGTACGGAATCCCGGAGCCCAATTTCCAGTTTACCAAATGGACGGGGCGCCGACAGGTGTCACTTTCCAACAGGTAGACCGGGCGCTATATTGTATTTTGCCGGGTGGCGATTGGTTGACTTATGTCGATCCGTCGATAAAATCCAAGAAAAAATTATCCGGCGACGGTTGGAAAATTTTAGAATTGTGCGAGGAAGTGGTCGAGAATAACGATATGGGCGCGCTGTATGAGGTCGAAACGCTATTGTATCAAAGACCGGGAATCTTTGAAAAATTACGAAACTCCCGTTTTAAAGTTACCGCTACGATACGAAACGCCCTGACTGAAATTTTCTACACCTGGGCGGATACGCTATTTTATTGGGGTACTCAGTCCTATAAATGGGTTGAAATTGATACGTATGGCGGGAAGCTTGCCGAGAATATCACACAAGCTACGGCCCGTTTTATCCTGTCTCATGCTTTAGTTAATGTGGAAAAAGCGGGCTACCCTGTTGTTATGCACACCCATGATGAAATTGTTTCAGAGATCCCGGAGGGCTCCGGCTCAATTGAGGAGTACGAAAGGATAATGTCAATTATGCCAACCTGGGCGGCGGACTGGCCTATTAAAGCCGCTGGCGGCTGGCGAGGTAAGAGGTTTAGGAAATGAAAATTTTAATCAAACTCGTAGCGTGGGCATTGGTCGCGGCCTGGTTCATTCGGACCCGATCCCGTCGCCTTTATTTTATGTGGGCTACCCGGAATATTAAATTGATTGAGGGGCCCCCGGAACCAGAACGTGTCGGGGGCGAGCCTACCGCAGAGGGGGCGTTCAATAAGGGCCTTGAGGCCCACCTGAAAAGAGCGAGTGTTAAGTCCGCAGAGGAAGATATGATGGATGAATTTTTCGGAACGGTCCCGGAAGAATTAGAGCGGAAAGTCTATCCGCCGGTCTGGCAGTCGTGCGAACCAACGATACGGGTGTCCGATTTTTTCGGTGCTACGTCCGCCATACCGGCCGCGATAGCTGCATGCTCGGCCCTATCCTCGCAACAAAACGCTAGACAATCAGCGGAAGCGAGGGCCGCCCAATACCAACAAAGATACGAATTCGAATTGCGTCAAATGCAAGCGCAAGCCCAGGGGGTAGTAGGGCTCAGTCGTCGCCGTCGGACCGTAAGCCGCGGATAAATTCCCGGACTCCGTGGCATATGGTATTATCTATTAAATCGATGAACCAAGGCTCGATAATTTTATTCCAGAATTTTTTTGTGTATTTCCATTTTGAGAGCCCGAGGGTTACAGCTACCCCCGCCCCATACATTACACGGCCGACCCATTTCTTAATATTCTCGTTTGGTATTCTTTTTAAAATCCAGGCGAGAATGAAAGCCCCACCGGACCCGGCGGCGTAAATTAACGCTTGTTTCGCCGCGAATCCTGCTAACAATTCCATCATTTTTTTCCTTTTTTCTTTTTGAGTATCATTATTACATCGACGGTCCCGTCTTTTTTAGTGACGAGCGTCGGCTCTTTTTTCCCGATTTTTACCGTTTTACCGTCCTGGCGTTTTATTTTAACTGGTTTTTTCCCGCTTTTTTTCGGCATTTTTCACCCCCTTGTTAGTGATTAATTGCAACCGCCCTAAATGCTTGTTGATCTCCTTAAGCTGGCGGTTGGTATCCTCCGCACACTTCTCTAACACTTTTAATTTTTGCTCAACAACAGCGTTTAGAACCTCTTGTTTCCGTAAATTTTCATTATACGCCGCCAGTCTCGCCGGGTGCGTTTCAACGTGTTTTTTATAGGCTTTAACATCCTGAATAAAACTGGCGCCATAGAAAACAAGACCACACAGAACCGCTATCACCCCGAACCAAGCGCGGTTTTTTAAATACACCCCTGTTTCTGCGTTTATCATAGGCCCCTGTTTTTTAAGGTTTTGGGTACTTCTGTTTTATTTTGTTTCTCTTATTTTTGAACCTTGCAATTTCCGCACTGTCCCCCTCTATACTCAGTTCCGCCCAGCGGTCGAAAGTTAGGCCCTGTCTTTCATATTCCGCTCTCCTTAAGTCTCTCACCTCTTTTTCCTCTTCCGACACCTCCGGGTAAACCGCGAGGGCTTCAGAGAAAGCGGCTTGGATAGCCTCCTCCGTTGGCCACGCCACGGAACCGGTAAACACACCTCCGGTTCTAGCTTGGCTTTCGTCTGATACTAAAAAATCAGGGTTGCAATAGTCCGGGCCTCCCTCTGGAAAAAGCAGATATAAAAACTCCCCAAATAAATTTTTATTTAGTTGTAATTTTTCCCTAATCTCTTGCCTGTCCATTTTTTTAGCTCCAAGAAATTTTTAAATTTTTTATATTATGCTCAGTATACGGGCTTTCACTTGTAGCCATACGCCAACGCATAGCCGTTCCGGCGGCGTTTCCTGATATATCAATCGTGGCGGTTATTTTTTCATAACCGTCTGATAGATCGGCTACTTTGGATAAACTCGCTAGAACCCAATTAGGGGTTGACTCTCGGGTCGCATACGCCAACAACTCCGAGTTAAGGGTGGCCGACCCTTTGTATTCAAAAGTGATTTTTACGGTACTATTAGAACCCCCATCTGAGGTTATAGCATCAACCGGAAAGACGTCAAAGTCATCCTGGATAACCATCTCTTTTCCGAAGTGGCTATATATATAGTCGTCACCAGATGCATTTAAATCGCCGCTTGTGCTTGATATATCTAAACCAGACGTCCCATTGAATGCTAATGCCAAGCTACCTTCGACCGCTGTTGAATTCCATAATAAACTAAGATTATCACCCCTAAAGCTATCGTGAACGACCCAATTCCCTGTCCCTCCAGCACTTAGCTTGATATTTGACAACCCATCTTTACACCCAGTTGCTATATTTCTGAGCGTTGCTGAACCGTCACCAGCATACCCACCAAACGCTTGCAATCCTGCTATTGGTGAGAAGTAATAGAGGATATGTAGTGCACCCGTATAATTAATTCCAGTGGCCCCAACCGATATTAAATTTGCAGTTGGATCGGTGTCATTAAATATATTAGCGGAATTCGTTTCTGCCGCGGTAGTGTCAATTTTCATGTAATAGTCGGCAGATGTCATACTACTATGATACACATACCCTCCGTCCGATCCGGTCAAATACTTTCCTAGCATAAAATTAGGAGTTACACCCCCGCTAATATCAAGTAACCTGTTCGCAGCATTACCAACATATAACAAGGCACCATTTCCAGTTAATGGATTGTAAACTTCAATAACAACCTGATCACCTGTCAGCCCGCTAGACGCATTTGACTCTACGCTGTCAAGTAATCCCCAAGGAGTAGGTACTTTTCTGCTTACCCCGCCGTTTGCATGCCATGCTTTTGCCAGTGGGTAAGACCAGTTCCAAGCAATAAATGAATTGCTAAATATACCAGTACCTCCGGCCCTTCCGCCAGTCTCAAATCTATCAGTAAAGTAACCACCAAAACTAACAAGACTATAGGCGGATGCTGCTGTTAAATTAGATATCCAATACTCATAACCATTCAATAGACCGGTTAGGAAATGATCGTTAGCCCCCGATCTATTCTTAATCCATGAAAATCCTGACCCAATGTTGAAAGGTATTTTTTTATTTTGAAACTCACCTTTATACCCAATAGTCTCACACCCAGTCCATACGTTACTAAGAGCGCTTTTGTACGGTATCGGCTTTGCTAACGGTTCAGCATATAAGACGCTTGAATTAGTCCATGTAGTAGGAGTTGTGCCGGTCGCTGTAAATTTTGTCCCACTGACGTTAGTACCGCCGATATTTGAAAAATCATCACCAGCAACAAAGGTTTTAATTTTGTAAGTTACCCCGCTCGTTAAAGTCCCGCTTGTAAGGTCTGCTGATCCCTGTAAAATTTCAGTCCCGCCCCAGTCGTCAAAAGAATATATAGCGCCGTCTTGAATCTGCTTAACCCCCTCTAACGTTGTGACCGGTTCGTAATCTCCGGCCTGGGCGTCCACATAAGCCTTTACACTCTGCTGGCTCGGCGGTTGATCGTCCACGTTGGACGACATGTCGTCTTCGTCAATTAACCAAGCGTTCACCGCGTCGTAACTGGGCGCCACAGTAGACGAGCTGGTCGATTCAACCGCCGTGTCCGCCACTTTCGCCGCTGTTGTGGTATCCACATAAACTTTTATGGACTGTTGGGTCGCTGGGAGCGTGTCGCTATTGCTGGTAAAAGTGTCCTCGTCCAGTATTTGACCTTTGATAATGTCCCAATCCGCGTCGATACCGGTCGCCCCGTCTTTATTGCAAATAATAAAATTACCGATAATTAAAACATGAGTACCAGAGGCCGCGTTCAAAGTAAAAGCCTCAGACACTTTATACATATCGCCCTTGTCACCTGTGGCCGGATAGTCCCCGTCATTGGTCGAGCTGTCAAAATCCCCCTGATAAGCTATAGAATCCCCGAAACCCCGGAGGTCGTCTTCCTCGTATATCTGAACGTCATTTTTATCAGTGATCACAATCTTATAGGTCCCTGACACATACGTGACCGCCCAACGCCCAGACCCGTCTGCAATAACCGGATTAGTCGCTGGTATAGTTTGCCCGGCGTCAGTGTAAACCGTTTTCAGTGTGGTAGTTCCCGCTTCGTAAAAATACAACTTCGCCCCGTCCGACGGTTTAATATTCTGACCGTATGCGCTCGCTTGTGGTAGATAAAAAATAGGCATTAGTCCCCCCTGTCTGGTCTTAGCGCTTGCGCGGCTGGTTTACCGAAATCCTTAACGGCTCGGTTTAATATGTCTTTCATTATTCTATACGGCTTTTTAGACGCTCTCGCTTTTTTAAGCTGCGGCCTCCATTTAGGGTCAAACATAACGTTAGCAAGGGCCCGAGTTCTTTGCTCAAAAGCATAATCCGCCCCGACATCCCCGGCGGCCTTCAGTGGAGACCCTATAAAATCCCGGATAGCCCCGCCGACTCCGCCCTTAAGCTCTTTTTGTATAACCCCCCTGATCGCGGTCTGAGACCCTCCAGGCCGCCCGCCACTCGCTCGCTTGAGCCCTTCCTGAAGGAACCGGACGTTTTTAGCGGTTTCTTTATCAAGCCCGGCGTATAGCGTTTTGCTCTGGGCGACGTTACCGAACAACGCCCGGTTCATTTGTCCGGGTATATTCTCGATAGTCCCGCCTAACTCGTCCGCCGTTGCCCTCATTTTACCAAGGCGCTTTTGGAATTCTAACCTTGTGATATCCCGCCAGACTTGCGGGTCCTGGGCCTCAATTATTTTTCGGGCTTTTACCACACTGGCGGCATTCGCCCCGGCCTCCTGTACGTCAAACAATTTAGAGGAAACGCTTTTCAATTGGGTGTCATCTAGCCCGGCAATTTTACCGATGATAGAATCCTCAAGCCGTTGGACGTCCGGCGAAAATTCCGCGTGGGTCTCAAGGGCCTGTTTGTATGAGGGGCTAACCTCGGCCATTTCGTCGCGCATAGTGTTTTTAATCTCGGTTAAAGCGCGTTTTTCTTCCTGGCCTAAGCTATCGGTCCCAAATTTATTTATTTTGCTGTCAAATTCTTTTTTAGTACCATTGAGCTGTTTGAGGTTTGGACGTTTAACGACGGTTGTCGCCGGGGCGTCCCCTATAGCCGCAACTTTAATTTTAGGCTCGATTCGATTCTCAGCCATTTCTAAAATCTTCCAAACGTCCCCGCCCTCCGTGAATCCTTCTTTAAGCTCTTTTATTTTCGCCATGGTCTCCGGCAATTCTACCGGGGAGGTATCGGCGAAAGCTTCGTCGTAGTACGGTTTTGCTGCCTGGGTCCTAGCTTGCTTTTTTGCTCGGATAGCTTTCGCGGCTGCCTCTCTCGTTTTTCCCGCTGCGGTTTCTACTGCTTCCGCTGGGGCTAGTTTGTTCATTACGTCCGTTACGGCTTCCCATGCTGCCCTATTTTGGGCCTGTAATGTCTCGGCGGCTTTTTTAGACCCCCCAGGTAGAGAAGCAACATAAGATTGACGTTCGAGATCCGTCAAGACTCCGGTTTTTTGTGGCCTCGTTAATGGTATCCCTGTTTTTTTAGTAACCCTCTCCGCTTGTGTTACTTGCCCTAGTGCTTCGGTCATACCTTCGACCTCGGCGCCGACTTTAGCCGCTCGGCGTTTAGCTAATTGACCCCTGACCAAAGGGCCCGCAACCTCAGCCACCCCGCCCAGTCCCGTCGCCATTCCGACCGTTACCGGGTCTACTTCCTGCTTACTTCCGAGCGCCTGGACCCCTTTTTGTAGCCCGGCCTCCGTGGCCCCTGTCGCGGCCGCTCCGATAGCGAACCGCTTCGCTAACCCCTGACCGAGACCCGCAATTTTTGAGGGTCCATAAAAAGCCACCAAGTCCCCTAGGACGCTTTGGACGTCTTGGAAAGAAAACCCGGGCTTATTTAATACAACCCTTTTTCCGTCCGGCAATGTGATTATAGTCGTACCTTTCTCGTCTGTTTGGAAATCCTCGTCCTTAAGTCCAAAATTTTCTTTAATAATATCTTTTTTAGCTTCGTCGTTGCTGGCAAGCATTAAGCCCGCGGCGGTTTTTAAATCCCCGACAAAAGTCCCAGTAGTAACACCCCTAGACGATACCAACTCTGGGAGCCCCGCCGTTTCTGGCGTCTCTCTTAATTCGCCGGTAAACACATCCTTGAATTGTTCCCAATAGCTAGGATCTTCCGCTGGGGGCCCGAGGGCGACCTCCGCGGCTTCCCGCTGTTGGAACCTTTGTAGCATTTCGCCCGCCTCGTCAACCGGTTCTGGTTGTACCTGAGGCGCCTGTTGTACCTTAGGCGCCTGTTGGCGTTTTTGAAAACTTAATAGTAATTCTTCAGCGGTAGCCATTATATTTTATACCCCTCATTTTTTAGAGTCTGAAAAATTGCGTTTTCGTCTTTTCCTTCTTTTTGGAGGTCCTTTATCCTATCGAGGGCGGAGTCGTCTTGACCCCCAAGGTACATAGCGTCAAACTGTCTCGCCGCCGGGGAATTTTTATTCTTTAGGCTCCCCTTGACCCCCGCCCTTAATATTTTCCGTTTTATCCGTTGTGTCCTTAAGATAGCGCCTCTAAATTGCTCATATGCGGCCTCGTATTCTACCGGACTCAAATCCACATTGATAACCGCTTTTTTAAGGTCTCGCAGTTCCTTTTCGGCTCCAGCCGCCCCTGTAATATCCTTTCGGTATGCGTTATAGAACTGGTTTACCCCTTGTGTGAACTTCCGCCTACCTTTTACAAATTCTACCTCTTCCGGTGACAAATCCGCCCCGGCCTTAGATTTGAAAGCGGCCCATTTAGACCCGATATCCCCCTTAAAAGTTAAATAAGACGGCTCATAGTTCTTTTTTATTTCGTCAAGGTTTGCTATGTCAATCTCTGATTTAATCAAATCTTTTTCAAGTGCCCCCACTGCTTTTTTCCCTGGGCCTTCTTCTCCCCCAACCCCTAGCCCTTTCCCCGACACTAAAGATATAGTTCCGTCGGGGGACACTTCCAATTTTTGCTGAGATCCCACCAAACTAGCTAATACTATTTTTTTATTTGGGTCCGTATCAGGAAGACTGTTGTACAACTCTAAATTTTTAGCGAGCGCCGTCCGGCTCTCTGGTTTTACCGTTGGGGCCGGTTTTATAAACCCCTCATTTACGCCCTGTTGGTATGCATTACGAACCGCTTGATCCGCTTGTTGTATCTGAGCCGGGTCGTTACTTGCGTATAGATCAAGTAATCCCTGAGAGTTAGAAGGGTCCCCGCCCCTCTGCTTTACTTTCTCGATGTGTTGATTGACTAAGTTCATTCTTTGTTCACGGTTCATGCCTTGCATTTGTGACGCCATGCCCGCGCGCTCACGTCTGAAACGTAAATCCTCGAATTCTTGTTGCTCCCGTTCGGCTCTCGCCGCTGAGGCTTGCATCCCTTTGACCCCCCGATAGGCCCCGAGTGCTTGTAGAATCATTTGACCGTAATCCGGCCCATAAACTGGTTGTATCCTTGCCATAGTATCCCCTGTTTAAGTCCAGTCGCCACCTCGGGCTCCAAAACCACTAGTATTAACTCCGCCGCTACTGTAATTAGATATCCCAGTATTAGAACGGCCCTCGCCGTACCCACCGCCCATATTAAACCCGCTAAAATTAAACTTTGGGGCTCTAGCTGCCGCTGCCGCTGCCGCTTCCGCCGCCGCTTTCCGTCGCTCTGCTTCCTCCGCTACGCCCTCCGGGGTGGCCGCGTACCGGACGCCGGTATCGGCTCCGGTAGAAACGTAATCAGGCGCCCTACTGATACCGGCCGCTGTTTGGCTGGCTGTTAAACCTTGACCGCTGAGGGCCCCTAATTGTTGGACCCGCTCGTCAATTGCCTGTTGTGATCTTTGGTAAGCTTCCTCTTGCAACGCCGTCCTGACATTACCACCGCCGAGTCCGCCAATAGCGGCTTGGTTCCTTAGTAGAGCTCTCTCCTGGCGCTCTCTTAAAAATTTCTGTCCAGGGCTTTCAGATATTCGGGCGTATGCTTCCGCCTCCGCTTCCTCCCCGCTTAAACCTAATAAAGCCTGTTGCTCTCTGGCCGCGAGCTGGCCGCCTTCCCCGTAAGGTAAAAGACGCTGTAAATTTTCCTGTCTTAATCGCTCGAAACGTTCCTGAATCTGCCGGTTGATTTCGTCCTCACGTTCACGTTTGGAGATAGCAAGTTCCCCAGTGGTCGCCGCGAATTGGCCTTCACTAAGCCCTAATTGATCATACCCGAGACCTAACTGGGCCGCCGCCGCTTTAGCGTTCGCTTTATTTGCCGCCCTCTGCGCTTCCGCTTGTTGTTGCTGGCTCATGTAAGAACCGATCAGGGTTGCCCCCGCTATCGCTACCGCTCCCCAGGTCATAACTACCCCCTAACATTAATTGTTTTTCTTCCTCGTCCGTGTAAATACACAAAGATTCGAGTTTTTCCGGGTCCGTCTCTTCCGTGGCGTGAGTCGTCGCCCATATCATATCTTCGATAATATGTAAAACTTTTTTAGTCCCGGCTTTACTAATAAACACGTCCCCCGCTTTAATAAGTCTTATTTCGCCGTCTATCATTACATTAGCCGACCCGGCCAATATCATATTAAAATGTTCCGTTTTGTGAGTTTTACCTATAACGAACGTACCCGAAGGCATAAATATTCTTCTTAAATAAAGCCCCGGTGTAAAATCATGTAAGAGAGGTAGTTCAACTTGTTCCTGTTCTTTACATCCCTCTTGTATCTCATATAGGGCCTTTTGGTACGCTGCTAAAAATTCAGCTTTTAAAGCTACGTCTGAGCCCGCGCCCGCTAATTGTACCGCGTCTGTCATAGCATTACCCCCGCTTCGTCCAAAGCGTTAAAAATTGCGTTGACTTTAGCTGTTAAATTTGCTACAGCTTGACCCAGCTCGGCCGCTGTCGGCGCCGTCCCGTCGGCTATTGTTTGGATACTCCCGGCCGTCGGTTCGTTTGTAGTCCAAGTGATAGTTAAATCCGGCACGTTGTCGGCCTGTTTCGCCAGCGCTTCCAAAAACTCCGACGTCCTAAGCGTCGGTTTCCCGCCCACGTGCACAAGGGGCTGGTTCCTTTTTGGTGCAAAAATTTTATCGGCCACCTGTTAAATCTCCCTCTAATTTAATCCATGCTGTTTTAATAGGGTCCGTCTGTCGGAACCGGAAAACCCTATGTGATGGTATCCGTCCGAGGCGCCGCCATTCTACCCGCCTGAAATACTCCCCGATGTCTCCAAGTGGGCGTTTTAACTCGCTTGACCAAGTTCGGCCCCCGTCGTCGGAATAATCCAACATTATAACAGGGTCCGAGCCTTGGCCGGAGATTAGCCCCTGACCCGCGTCAACTGTTAGCTCTAGCGCGTGTAGATAGGTAGCTACCCCGCCCGCTGATAGTGGGGGTAGGGTTTTTTCCCTACTTATCACCGCGCTGTAGTCCGTGTACGTCCCCTCATCCAAATAGCCGATACGGCCGTCCGTGACGTCCGAAACGAGCAATTTATCATACACAAGAGTTACAGACTGCGGTCTCCAGGCATTTTCGGTGATCCCTGTCTGTTGCTCGAACCATATCGGCCTTTGCATTAACCGGCTAGCAGTTACGTTAAAAACAAACGTCCGGGAATTAATATTTACCGAACGGATCGTGAACCCCACGAAACTAAAGCCCCCAATAGCATAAGTAAAACTGAAACTCTGAGCGACCTCGGCCTGTGTAAATTTCTGAATCTCGTTGTCTATGGCGTCTGTGCTTATTTTTTCCGGGGTCGTCGTTGTCCCCGTCCTAAAAACCGCCGTTTTCTCGTTCCTGCCACCGCCCAAGAAATAGAAATCGTCTTCCCATTCCACCGGGCTATATTTCGAATGGGTCCCTTTTTCCATGCTCGCACCCTGGACCCTCTGGAATGGAAACCCGGAGCCGCCGACATTTTGGAAAATTTCCAGCATATCAGATTTAATAATGAATAGCTCATCAAAATTAACATGACAGCTTATTATGGGGCCGGGGGCTAATTCGGCGGTCCCAAAATCCAAAGCGCCAAAAGTCAACGGGTCATTAAGTGCGGAATTAAAAAATACATTCGTTCCTGTTTCCGTAAAAATGTAGTACCCATCTTTAAAACATACACTATCCGAGGTCCTAAAATTAACGCTCGTTATCTGAGCGAATGAAGGCGCCGAGGCTATATAGACATAGGCGTTCCCGCCCGGTACTAGAATTACAAGTTTATCCCCGTTGTCCGCAAATTTAACCCGCGCCGTCCCGGCCACCGTTCCGAGTGACGACGAGACCACACCCAAGCTATCTATGGAGTATAGGGACGTCCCAGAGACAACATAATAAACCCCGTTCATTACATGAGCGCCTCGGCTAGCGCTAGCCCCAACAGTGCTAAAACTGACTATTCCGGGCGTACCATATAACATAAAATCATTCAAGGCTTCCGCCTGGGCGGCGTCCGCGTACATATTGACACAGCGCTGAACACTGAACGGCCTTGACACTGATTCGTAAGATCCTACCCCGAGAGGTATCGGCATTCTAGCCATATTAATTTTTGTCTGTATGTTCATACCACTCAGCGCACCATGAAATAGCATTAGATGCAGCTGTGGAAGTTATCCTTACCATATATGTCTGATTTTGTGCAAGTATGTATTCCTTGTCTCTTGCCACAAAGCCTGAGTTCCTCCCAGCCCCCGCCAAAAATCCGGCCGCTCTTGCCCCGTCTGACGTAATGGCTGACGGATCTTTTAACAATGTGACATCTGAAGTATTGGATGAATTTCTGTTGTTGTTCCTTGGCGTTATTGGTGTTCCGCCTGTAATTCCACTTGTACCCTCATACAGCTGAATTGTTGCCCCTGTGGCGGAAAAGACATCGAAAGTTAGATGTACCCATTTAGTTGTGTTTGGAGTCGTAAAGATAAACTCTATCACAGTCCCTGAACCAGTAGCAGCAAGATAGTCACAATAATTATAGTGTGAACCTCCATGTATTTCATGATGTTCATAAGTTATTGCGTTTATTGCGTGCGTTGAACTGTCAATGCTTATCGGCGCTAATATCGTATCGCTAACCCTGCCATATATGCCAGCTGCAACAAGTAAGCCTGTTTCCCCGTCAATGTTATCAGAAAATGAATCCATAGTTGAAGATACAGCCCCATCAAATTCTTCAATAGATATCTTTTGATTACCCGCATTAGTTACTTGTACATTTTTAAAAGCCCCGTCAGGTGCAAGACCTGTTAATACTGACTTTACAAGTTCGGCATCATCTTCACCAACGATAGAATCATTAATTCTGTGTGAACTAGGCTTAACGTATACTCGCCGCACCAATGACGTAATGCTTAAAGTTGTAGTAGTACCGCCTGACCCGTTTGTATATTTTATTCTGTAGTATCTATTCGCTGGTCCGAAAGTGAAAGTTTTTGATTGGTTAGCAAGGATTGTAAAATAATCATAGTCGTTTACGGAAATCCCGTCATCACTCCATTGAATCTCAAGTCCATCTGTTGCGCTGTTTTGGTCTGTCGTTATATTGACACTAAGAACTCCATAATCAAGCGTATCTTGCCACCCGCTACCAGTGAATACCGCATCTGCGCCAAGTTGAGCAGTAGTTGAATTCTCAGGACATTCGTGGCCTTCAAGATTTACTAATAGTTCATTGCTGTTAGTGTTGGCGTTTTCTTTAACACGGGCAACGTCCCCGGTAGTGGGGTCTTGTATTACCACATTCGACGCCCCTTTAGAGGACACTTTAACCCAGGCATTACCCCACCACTTATATTCATCTTGGGTGTCTGTTTCAAACGCCCGTTGCCCCGCAAGTATGCCCGCTGTTGGTTTCGTTGCAGTCGATACGCCGACCCAGATATATAAATCCGGTCCAATGGTTGGGCTCCATTTCATCGTTCGGGCCCTACGATATCAACAGATACAGAAGTGCTAGCCCCGACGCTCGATAATACCGCCCTTACAAGGATGTTGCCTTGTAAAAAAGCGGCGACCGCTGCGGCGGTTATAGCGGAACCTAAATTAACAGCCGTGACGCCCCCGTCAGTACTGATCTGAATCTGAATAGAGCAGGTGTCAAACGTACCATAGGCCGCTTGGGTCCCTGATCCCACACCGTCCCACTCGAACCACTCGCCCGTTACGTTAGCGGTAGCATTTTCAAGTAGCTGTAAACGTCTATTGCTAGGCTGTGTCATCAAAAATTCTCCTTTTCATTTTCCGGGAAAAAATCCCTATCATAGCCCGTTCCGAATTCGTCTCGGTTCCCAGAGCCGACGGGAAGGGTAGAAGGGTATTTTATGTCCCGTAAATTAATATTAGCGGAAACAAGACCAGACAGCGCTGTATTAGCGTTGTGCGCTAAACTTTGATTAACCGGGATACCATATTCCCCTGCTAACCCTATAGCCACATTAGACTTAATCGCGTACAATTCATGTCGGTCCGCGTTAACCTCATCATCTGCGCCCATTACCGGCGCGACCCCTTTCAAGGTCCCGGTAGCATCCCAAAGACTTAACAGATCATTCATTAAATCGAGACCGTCCGCAATCTCCGCGGCCGTCAAAGGGGTTTCCGCCGCCCTAATCCCAGCCATAGAAAAAGACCGTTCAAGTATTTTCCGCGCTGTAGCCATTAGTTAGCCCTCGTTTAGCTTTTTGATTACGTCGTCCTCTTTAGGTTCAATCATGTCCTCGATAACTGTGATCATTTCAGCTTTTAACATACCGTCGTCAAGGTTCATGTCAAAATGTTTCTCGGCGTATTCCTGAAGCTCAATTTTTGTCATACGCTTTAAATTAAGCGCCCCGTTAGCCATTTCCTTAACGCCTTCCAATGCTTCGCCAACCGTCTGGACTTCGATCTCGTTTTCTGGGTCCATACCGTGTTCTTTCATGTCGAAAAACTTCGCCGGGCTATCCGCCCAACCTTCGTTATAAAAATCCGCCGCCTGTTCCACGTAAACCATGCGAGGCTCCTCGCCTTTTTTATAGACGTAACAGCGCTCTCTTTCCATATCCATTTTTATCTCCGAAAAAAGGGGCCCTAAAGCCCCTTATAAATTAACCGCCTTCGCCCGCGTTGATCTTAGATCTAACGGTCTCCATATCGGCGATAAGTTTCGCAATGTCCGCCACAATTAAGGCAATTTGAGCCTCATTGTTAGCGACATATTGCCCCAACTCCGCAACCGTCGGGATTGTTCCGTTGGCTATAGTCTGGGTTGTCGCCGCTGTGGGCTCGTTAGACGTCCAAGTTATTGTTACGCCTGTCGCCGTAGCACTGGCGGTTTTGCTCTCCATTTTTTCAAAACGTGTACCTACTCCCATAAAGCCCCCTATGTTGTGGAGATGTCGCCACTCTGTTGAGCTGCAACGAGAGCAGTTACAATCGTATTCAGATTTTTAACCGCCTGACCCAATTCGGCAACCGTCGGAATTGTTCCATTAGCGATTGTTTGAGTCAGCGCCGCTGTGGGCTCGTTAGACGTCCAAGTAATAACCAAGGGCCCGCTTACGTCGGCCACGAGTTCGAATTCATTATTAACACTCATATAACCTCATAAAATGAAGGTTTAAAGGGCGGAAAAAGTCCGCCCGTCAAATTATGCGGTTAACTGGTAGTTCTGACCGCAAAGCCCGGATTCTGAGCTTTAACACCAAACAAAATGTCAAATCTCATAACCGTTTTATCAGTTGTGACGTTGTACTGTCTCACCAACCGAATGGAAACACCCTTGTAATTCTCCCTGGAAGCTGTCGCGCCGTCCTGTGGGAGGTCCAACTGGGCGACCGCCAGGGTAATAGCGTTCTTATGAAACGCTAGATTCTGACGGTACGATGTCCCGCCTGTACCCGTCTTAACAGTAATGGCCGCGTTGTCCGCCGGTGCGGCTGTAACTGTCTTGTAAGGTCCGCTTGTGATAATTGGGGGTGAAATTGTAAGAGTTGCAGGTCCAGTACTCGCGCCGCTGTCTGCGTCCGCAGTAACCACAAACTGAGCGAGGGACCCGGTGTCCTCTCGGGTCCGTCTGTTGACAGAGTTAACGCCCGCAATTGTGAATACATCCCCAGCTTTCAAAATACCCGTCTGGCTGTTTGTCCAACCGTCAGTCACAAGGGATTGGGTCCAAGTATCTTTACTCAACAGGTAGGTTGTATTCTGAGACGCCCCGTTCACAAGAGGTGTTCCAGTAGCAACTCCGACAGTATGGATCTTAAGAGATTGATTCGTGTAAATCTCGAACCCACTGTATCGACCGATTGCGGCCTCTTCAATCGCCTTAGTCGCGATCTTTTGAGGGAATACAGCCTTAAGGCCGTCCGCCAGTGTGATACTTGAATCAGGATCATAAAAAGCGCAGCGCTTTTGATCCATTGGGACACCCAGGTTATCAAGTTTAGCCTTTGCCTGAGCAACTGCCAAAAATGTACCGGGGGAAGTTCCAGGTGTACCTACAAAATTGTAGATATACTTATAAACCGCGGCGATTTCAGACTCAACTTTTTGTGCAAGTTCCTGCATGGCGGGCATAATATACCGCTCATATGCGTCCTCGATCTTCAACGTCTGATCCTGGCTGGTAATGGAAAACACAACCTTTTTCCTAAAAGCCAGAGTGACGTCAACCGTCCCTTCCTCGATGTCGGAAGTCTCGCCGGACCCAATAACCTCGCCGTCTGTCGCAGCAAAATAAACCGCCCGTCTGACCTTAGCCGTGGCGCCAATTTTACCGGAAAAAATATTCTTCTCGTCAAGCTGGCGGTCAACCTTCGCGCCGAGCTGTAGGCTGTTTAAGAAGGCTTTAACAGCCCACTTAACAACCAGACTGGTATTCTTAAAATCATTAGCCATAAGAACCCCCTCCTCGGGGTATCATAGCGCCTTAGATGTCAATTTCCATGATTTCATCCATCGACATTTCTTCCGGCTCTTTCGGGGCTGTACCTCCTCCAGAACCAACGGTTTTAACCGGTTCGGGCGCTGTCGTTGTTTTAATCTGTTTGCCCTTCGATAAACCCGCCGAGATTTTACCCAATTCTAGAGCGGCTTGCATTGGGGGTAACCCAACCAATTTATCAGCAACGTCCAAATGATTACCAAGATAATAAGCTAATTCCGGGCCCCGTTCGTCCCGCTGTATAGCATCAACAATTGTCTCGGGGATCGGTACGACCTCCACAAGATTTTGGATCACTTCCGCGTAATCCTCGATTCCTGCGGCATCTACTTTCGCTTGAAACTCTCGGGCCGCTTGCTGTTTAGCTGTCTCCTGGCTCTCAATCGCCATTCGCTCGCGCTCTCTTGCCATTTCTTGAGCGACTTGATACCTGACGAGCGCCGCCCTGTGGGCTTCGTCGTCATAGTCATAGTCCTCAATTTTTGGCTCCTCTGCGACTGTCGCGGCTTGTGGCTTTTGGGCTTCTAGCTCCTTCAGCCTTCTTTCTGCGGCTTCCGCTCGGGCTCTCGCTTCGTGTTTCTCTCGGGTTATTTTATTAATACGCTTTTGAACCCGGTCGCCGTCCGGTTTCTTTTCCGGTTCCGGTTCCTCGACTGGTTCGGGCGTTTCAATTTCTTCCTCAGGAGGGGCTGATTCCTCGATCTCTTCGACTGGCGGCATATTGTCATCCAGTTCGACAGCTTCTCTTTCTTCTGACATTGCGCTTTTCTCCGTAAGCGAATTTTTACCGGGCTTGGCCGCCCGTTGGCTTTAGTGTCTCACTCTGAAACACTACTGTATCAAATCACCTTGACCTGTGTCAAGTGGTTGGGGTTGTCCCTCTGGAATTGGGGGCGCTATCACCTGTCCCGCTGGTCCAGGGGTTGACCCTGCTACCTCTGCGCCTTGTATGGCGTCGATTTGTGTCTCCCCAACAAGCGCCTGACCGCCTTCAATTATTTCCGCATCCCCCTCGGAGACTGCGAGCCCGGCGTCAAGCTTTTTAATGATGGTTTCCATGTAGCTTACTAGCGGCTCCATGGATGTTTTATATGCTTCCATCACCTTATTCTGTGTGTCTGCGTCTTTGTTGTGGATCTCAGCAATTATTTTCTCGTTCCCGATTAATATCTTTTCAGTGTCCGCCTGAAGGTTTTTAACCATGGCCTCGTTAAGTGGATCCGGCTCGGGTGGCCGGTCTAGCCCAAGGTCTTTCTTTTCCTCTTCTGTCGGCTCGACTGTCCCCTGCGTTATCATATGTTTTCTAACCCTTGATTTAATCTCTTCCTTGTTGTTCAGTTCCATATTTTCAAGAATCAAATCGAGCGCTAATTCCTGTATGACTGGGGACTGTCCGGCTAAAGTCACAAGTTGGTTGACTGTCTCCTCCCGTCGTGTCGCAAACGCCGGGCCGGTCGTAATCGTTACGCCATAACTACCCTGTGAAAGATCATTCACGATAACCTGCTTCCCTGTCTGCTCGTCTAAGATCGGATCATTTATGCCGTTCCCGTGGGTCGCTGGCTCGTTGATTGTGACTTCCTCCGCCACTTCGTCCGGTCCGATTATTTTAACTATGCGCTCGGTATCATACACTCTCGGGATCAGATCGACTAAGATCTCGCCTGTGTAGCGTTTGGATTTTTCAAGGTTATCTTGAAAAACAAAAGAACCCCGATCGCCCATTGCTTGTTGGGCCTGGATCGCTTTGCCGCTCTTAAGCTCCGGTACGTTCCCCAGGCTTGCCGGTTCGAGTCCGGTCGTCGCGTGGATATCAGTAGAAGCCTGTTGTACTTGTTGCAATAATGCCGTTTGTAGCTGCGGGGCTCCGCCTCTTTGTGGTGGCCCAGGTGCTAAGGGGTCGGCGTTGTATAACATGTAAGGACTATTCTGTGTTGGGAAATTTGTTAGCTGTCTCTCGTGCCCTGCTGCTTGGGTTGGGGTTAACCATACCGGATCTTTTGGGGTTAGTGCTGTCGCTTCGACCGCGGCGCTTGTCGCATAATTGTAAATCCTTTGGGCATCCTTTGCTTTCCTGACAAGCCCCCATGTGTAATTTTTATTTTTAACCGTGGCGGTCCGGCCGTACACTGGAACCAAAGGGATATATTTTCCAGCCCACTTTTGGGGCTCTGTTAAAACCTCGGCGCCGTTCATGATTACCATTTCAACCTTGTGGGATTGCACTTTCCTTTCCCGCTTAACTGTTACGCCCTGGTATTGTAGCTCATCTAAAACCGCCGCCTCTTCCTCAAGATCAATAACCCGACCGTCCGACATTAATCCAATAGTACGAGTTACCGGGACCTTATACCAATACTCAGCGAGCCGGATACCGCTATCCCCGAACCAGTCGCGCATTGAATCCTCTTTGTACCGTTCGTCTGTAAAATCAGTTTCGGAAGCGTTGGGGAATTCTTTTCTAAAATTCTCCAGTAGCATCGAGGTAATCACAAAAGCCCAGGCCGCGTCTTCTTTTGTGTAGCTCTTAGCGTCCGGGTCAAAATATAAGCTCGTCGCTGTGGATACGATAGGCTCGATCCTTAGTATCTGTTCAAAACAGTCGTCCGCTTCGTAATCCGTCAGTACACGCCAGCCACCAAAACCGCTCGTCAATTGCTCATCGAATGCCATGTCGTAAGCATCGCCAGAGTTAGAAGACGTTTCAATATCTCTAATCAACCCCGTGTAAATCCTAGCTGTCTTCTCGTCTCCATCTTTTCGGGGTATGACTTTAATACCTGATCGAGTCTGTCTTTGGTTTCCGATTATCTGGTCCTTAGCGCCCGATATCTTATCGATTGTGTAGCGTGGTCGGTCTTTGCGTTTCGTGACCACATCCTCGGACCATTGCCCATCTTCAGCGGCGAGGAATAGTAAATCCTCAACCATTAATTTCCGTTGCTCTCTGTCTGCGTTCCTGGCAAGCTCAAACCGTTTCAACCCTTCTTTGTGTCTTTCGTCTGGTGTCATTTTTAAAACTCCGATGTAAAATTAAGCTCTACCGGGGCCGGTTTGGGCGCCGGGTTTGCGAAACACATAACGAGAGCGTCCGCCATATTAGGGGATTTAATGCCCTCCTTAGCTGCATCTTTTTTGCTCTGTATCTGGATAAAACTGTTATTGCCCCGTACGCGTTTGACCTTTACCAGTTCAGACTTTAGGACGTCAAGATCTTCCATTGTTGAGGATAGACTTATCAGATCCTCGGGGTTCGTGTAAATCCCCCTGGTAACCGCGTTGTGTGTGGCTTCGAATCGATCCCGTAACCGCCAATAGTATTGAGCGCGTTTATTGCGGAACATATCTTTATTTTTCTTTTTCTCTCGGTCCGGCTGGCCCTCGTACTCCGTGTACAGTTCCTCGGGGTCGTCCACTCTCCCGTTCCCGTTGTACGGTATGACATTAATTCGTTTGTTAAGTGTGACATTAGCCTGATAGACTTTCATAGACTTCCCGAGCCCGTCGTCGTCGTAGACTTGAAACTCGTTTCTTTCTTCCTCGCACTCAGCGAAAGCCCGGTCAATAGCGTCCGGGAGTTCCCCGTCGTGCCACCTTGAGCCTCTGGTAATTACTGAGCCGTATCGATGTATGAGAGCTTTAGCGTCTCCAGTGTCGGCCAAGTCGAAACCCACAGACTTAACACCCATCGGCTTAAAATTAAGCTTAAGGTGCGCATCCTTAGCCGATTCGAACCATTCCGGCTGAATAATGCTGTCTTTATAGTCGCTGTAAACCTCGCCGCCGTAAATGTGTAACCATTTTTTAGGGTTCGCTAGTTTCATCCGGGCGGAGTCCTCCAGAAGTTCTTTGGGCGCAAAAGGGTTATCCTCCAGGCTGGTTTTCACGATGTAAAATGTATCATCCTCATAAAAGCCCTTAGCCCTAACCTCGTCTAAAAACGGTTTTATGAGGGTATAAACGGCAGAGAATTCATCCTCGGGGTTGAACGTGATCCATATCTCAGAATTGTTTTTACGTATGGTAGGGAATAGCACGTCTAGGCTTTTTTGTGTTGTCGTCTCAGCTTCCTCAATCCAAGCTATATCAAAATCATGTTTAGATTTTATACTTGATAAATTGCGAGCAAGGCCCGCAAATCGAAAAGCGGATTTATTGACCCCATTGATTTGGTTGTTTGTAACCCTGAAATGTCGGGTCATATTAAGCCCTTCTATCTCATCTTTAAGAGCAGAATGGACAGAGTCATCGATTGAATTCATGTACTCTCTAAGACATAAAACCCTTTTCTTTTCCCTGGCGGCTAAGAATAACAAAGCCTTAGAAGCTGAGACGGTTTTATACCCGCCACGGCCCCCAAACATTATCTTAAAACGCTTAGGTTTGAATAGAAAGCTTAAATTTTCAGGTATTTGTATCTTCATTTTATAATATCCTGGCGACCCTGGCGGGTACTGATCCCGCACCCTCCGGCTTGACAGGCCGACGCTCCACCATTGAGCTACAGGGTCGTTTTATTTGGCTCCAGAGGTAAGAATCGAACTTACGACCAAGACGTTAACAGCGTCCCGCTCTGCCTCTGAGCTACTCTGGAGTATCATTTTTATTCGGTACGAAATCAACCCAAAACTGCGTTTCAATCGGTCCGCCGTCTGGTCCACTAAACTCGTGACGGTCCTTTAATATCCCCAGATACTTAGCCTCAAGCTCGGCCGCTTTAAGCGCCATTCCTGGGTTGAATTCCACAGGCCCCAAGCAAGCGTTTTTTACGGTCGCAATATCAGCCAGAACGCTGTCGGCCGTAAGCTTCGCGCGTTCCGCTACGCCGTTCGATAGCTCGTCTATCCTGAGCGCTACCCTAATATTTCTTAATAGGTTAGACGCTTGGACGTCCGCTCCGTTAATACTGTAGCCCGCACGGATCGCCGCCTGTGTTCCGTTCCAGTCGATTATGTACTCTCTACAGAAAGCTTCCTGTTTGGGGGATAGACTCATGGCATAACCCTAAATAAAATATAGTCCGACCAGATAGCATCGTACGCCGCTTTAACCCTGTAACGCCCAATGAAATCAAGGAATTGATTCTCGGTTGTCGTGTATTCAACGTACTGATTAGCGACGAGGGTTTCGTCCCCAACAGTAACGTTAGAAGTTCCCAACGTCGGTGTAAGCGCCTGCTCGTCCCCACTTTCTGGTTCTATTATCATGCTGTACGTGGAAGCGCTGGATATATCTGTATTGAAATTAACCCTTATTTTCTCGCCGTACGATTTAACATTGTAGCTTACCATATAAACCTCCTGATTATGTATCACAGTTTAATACACTTATGTCTCAAAAATCAAGAGGTATTTAAAACACCATGACAAAACCCACGGTTCCCTAAGGCTAAGGTAATTATGAGACACATGTCTCAGTGAGACACATGACCACAAAACCCCGTGAATAGGGAACCCCCTTAACCTCCAAGACGGATAAAGTGTCTCGGGGGTTATAGAGCCCCATGAATAGGCAACCCCCATGACCTCCGAGACTTTTCGCATTTTTTACTCTCTCCCCCAGTATATACCCTCTCTCCTCCCCCACCCCTCCCTACCTATTATATACTATTAACTATAAAAAGTAATGGAGGTTAAGGGGGAATTAGCTCTGTGGCTTTATTTTCTAGGGCTACAGACCCCCGGAGAAGTCTCGGGGGTGTCTTGGTTTTGTCTCGGAGTTAGGGGGTTTTAGTATGACATGTTAAGCTAACTCAGTATTAAACTTAACAAGTGAACCTAAGATAACTTAACAAGTGAACCTAAGATAACTTAACAAGTTAAAAATAAAACTTGACAAGGTAAGTTAAATATTATTATTCTATAATTACATTAAGCGAAAATTTTCAAAAACACTCAACCGAAGGATAGAATGACCAACTCGCAGAAAAAAGGCATGTTAAGATTTCACGAAATGGCAGAGAAAGCTTATCTTAATTATGGGAAAAAGGATAAAGCCAAACAAGCCAGAAAACAGCGGCAAAAACTGGAGAATAAGAATGAACGATAGGAAAATTATATTGAAAGTTCTTGGTATACCAGGGGCCGAGGTAGCTCGCCGGGCGGGGGTAACGCGGCAAGCGATAGCCCAATCCACACTGGAAACGGGCCCCGCTGCGCTAGTCGCCCAGGGACTTATCGACCGAGCGACGCCAGACCAACGGGATAAAGCCCGCCGTACATACGAGGCTTTAGGGAGGTTTTTAAATGGGGTATAATGTATTAAGCCTGTTCGATGGTATGCCTTGTGGTCTAACCGCCCTAAAGCGTGCCGGAATCCCTGTTGGTATGTATTTTGCGAGTGAGGTCGATAAGTACGCCATACAGATAGCCCAAAAAAATCACCCGGAAATAATACAGCTCGGGGATGTAACGGGCTGGAAGTCTTGGAAATTACCAAAGATAGATTTAATTATCGGAGGCTCTCCCTGTCAGGGTTTTTCATTCGCCGGAAAACAATTAAATTTTAACGACCCACGAAGCGCTTTATTTTTTAAATACGTAGACTGTGTACAGCATTTTAAACCGCGCTGGTTTTTGCTGGAAAACGTTAGAATGAAAGCCGCCCACCGGGACGTAATAAGCGGCGCGCTAATGACGACCCCAATCGAGGTCAATTCGGCTCTCGTATCCGCCCAAAATCGCCGCCGTTTATATTGGTGCAATTGGGATGTTGACCAACCGAGGGACCTGGGTATTTTATTGCGGGATATAATAGACGGCTACGGATACGTTCGTGATCACGGGGAATGGAGATCGACCGGGGATAAATCATTAAATATAGATGCTAATTACCACAAAGGCGTTGATAACCACGGTCAAAGAACAATGGTCGGGAGCCAAGACCAAAGAGCTTTTTACCTAGACGGGAAACACGGAACCTTAAGTACTGGGGCAGGGAATAAATCTAAAGTGCTTCTTGATAAATGCACACTGACTTTCCGCAAACTAACCCCCATCGAATGTGAACGGCTCCAGACACTCCCGGATAACTATACCGAGGGGGTCAGTAATACCCAACGTTATAAAATGCTCGGCAACGGTTGGACTGTCGATGTGATAACCCATATTTTACGGAGTATACCAAATGTCATATAATTACCTAAAACTCATAGCGGGGCCCATTGAGCGACTAAAAAATAAACTAGCTATGGATAACCGGTCGGTCCGCTGGTTCCATAGAAAATACATCGGGTCAACCATGACATACAAAGAATTTTTGGAATACATTAATACCCGAGAGGAAACAAACGGGATAATTGAGGAGGCAATGGGTAATTATGGCGTATCTGATTAGTTACACACCCGAGGGTGTTGTCGAGGCTTCAATCCCGATATCTAAGTCAAGCCCTACTGGCATTAAAGCCGCGGCGGCTGTCGTCCGGTCTTTTGGTCTCCGTGTGGCTATCAGCGAGACTGAAGCCACACCGGGCGATAACATCCGGGGTATACGGTACACGACCGTCAGAGAGTACATCAATCCATCGGCGTCTTGAGTACACGGTCCGCCCCAACGTGGTCCCCGGAGTCCTTGAGCGCCGTAGCGCACAACCTCCGGGTAGTAGCGTGTTGCTGCTCCCGTATTTTATTTTCAAGATCGGTCAAACACGCCTCAATCATGTTCAATTTTTCGGTAAAATTCAATTTTAAATTGCTAATGTCGGCAATCTCAGCCGCTTTACGTGACATCATGACGCCCCCCTGATTAATTTAGCCGGAACACCGGACCGCTGGGCGTTTTCATACGCTTCAGCGGTCGGTACTCCCGCCGGTAAATTTATTAATTCCATTGTAGCCGCGTATAACGTCGGCCGTTTACCCCCGTCAATTGACGAAGGGGTATTCATTCTCTCTTTTACTACATACCCAAGCGACCCCAACAGCTCACGTCTTTTATTCAGCGCTACCCTATGGCGTTTTTCCGCCAAAAAATTATCAAGCGCGACAGACGACACCCAACCGCCACGGAATCCGGGCCGGTCTTCGCTAATAGCCTCGGCGATTTCCTGCTCAACCACGCCCAGGCTAAGGCTTAACGCCTCACTTGTGGACGTTGTACTCGGCGCCCTGTGGCATGAGCCCGCCGGGTTAAACTCCTCCGGTATAGCATAATTAAACAAATAATCTGTAATAATCGCATACCCGCCATCCCGAGCCCAATCGTAAATTTCCGGAAAAAACCGGCCTGACATACCGGAATTAATCAAATCTTCTTTAGATTGCTGGGCAGAATAAAAAATACAATAGCGCCGGTCTGTTTTGGTTTTTTTAACCGCGTCTTTATGGTTCGAGAATAGGATAAAATTAGCCCTATTATCGCCGGTAAACTGATCCATACCCTTATACTGTATCTCAATTTTACGGTTTGTTATGAGAGGTTTTAACGCTTCCTGAAGTTCTGTTTTTCCGTCGGTAAATATCTCTTCAATACCGATAAATAATTTTTCATGAAGCCACCCGGTAAATTTGGATCCATTTCCGGCGAGGTCGGCGGCGTTAGGGAAATGGCTGTATTTTTCGCCAACCGCCCGCGAGACCGCGGTCGCTAAAAATGTCTTACCGTTCCCCTCAGTACCCTGGATCAGTGGCGCCCATTGAAATTTAAAACCGACGTGCTGGACACAGGCCGCCATATATGACAATAATATAACCCGGTCCCGTTCGTCCGGTATAATCCGAGCGAGTAGGTCAAGGAACCGGGACGGGTCGCCCGCCACCCGGTCCACATTAACCGGCGCATAGGTATTAACATACTGGAGACCCTCGTCCCATATAATCCCGCCGGGCTCAAGCTCCGGCCTAAAACACGTTCCATACACTTTAGGGAATGCGTAAAGCTGTGATTCGGTAAAAGCCTCAAAAGCTGATTTTGTAGGCTTCCCCTCAAACTGCAAAGCAAATTGATAACCCCCATACGTCGCTTTAAATTGATCCGGTTTTAAGAGTCCATTATTGGGGGTAAATACCCTATGTTTTTGAATCACATAAGCACACCCTTTAAAATATTCAATCTGTCCGTGGAGGTCGAGGAATTGGGTTGACGCTCTGACCGCTGGGGTATCTGGCGCCCCAATAGGGTCGGGCGCTGGAGGTCTATTATAAACCGCCCCACAAACACTAACCGCACCTAAAATAGTCCTTTGTCTATAGTCCTCCCGCCCCGCCCATTTATCCCGCTGACCGAGAGCGGACCGGGTAAAAATACGTTCGATACGTTCACAATTTTTTCCAGTATAAAAAGCGAGGTGTGAGCATAGCGCCGCGTCGGCGCTGGAGTGATCAAAAGGATCATCGGCGCTGGGGTAGCATTCCGCCAGCCGCTCGACATTACCCTCGAATAGATCCTTAAAACTAGCTTTCCCCCCAAACGTAGCGGCGGCGGACTTAGACCGGAGCGCCCTTTTAATTAATTCGTCGTCGTCTTCCGGGCCCGCCCATTCCGGGACCGGCTCGTCCGTCCAATCAGCGGACCCCGCCGGGTCCTGGGGGGTAAAAAACGACTCAACCAACCAATTAAGCCCGGTCTGGCCGTCCGTGTCCGGGTCTCCCTGGGTTGACGTACCGGTTAAAGCCACAAACCGCTTAGCCGTGTACAACTCCAACCCGTAAGCGGTCGCCCGGTTCTTATGCCCAGGGAACGAGCCCCGGCCAAATATATGCAACCCTTCGCCAGAGTATGAGACCTCAACCTCACACCCAGGGAACGCCGACAGGATAGAGAGTGCTAACGGTGACCACTCACCATTGATAAGCGCGTGGTCTATATCGATAAAAAAATACGGGTCGTTTTCAGTAAACACAAACCCGACCCCATACCCTAACGCCTGGGCCCTCGCGTGGGCTTCGTCGTATGAGATCCACTGTTCCGGCGATATGCCCCCGACCGGTATCTTATCGGTTTTACCGTTGGGTTTTAATTTCGGGAACCAGTTAATATATTGTTTATAATTTTTCATTCTCTCCAATTAAAAATATTTTTAAGGCGCTACAAGCCGGGTATGTAGTCGTCCCCTTCAGTAAAAACGACAGGGCGGGCGCGTAAATCAAGCATTTACAAACAAGGAGAGACGCGACCCTGACCGGCTTTAAATAGCGCCGTGTAATTTATTAGTAAACGAAATTACTAATTTGTTTTTAATTGTTTTGTGTCTGCATTGTTTCTCCTTTTTAAAGTTGTATGGATAAGTCTAATTACCCAGCTTTAGCCCTGCTGGCGCGTTTAACCGCCCTCTTAATTGGGGCTCGCTGAGTCCGTTTAAAAAAATTCGGTAAATATACCCCGTCTTCAGTAATGTGATATTCGTCCATTTTATAGCGTGTACCGGCGCCCGTTTTAAATTTACCCCACTCACAATCTAGCGCATTAGTGACAAACGGATCTATCACAATTTTAAATCCGTCCGCATCACATAGCAATTCATGAGTTGGTAAGTAATACAATAATTCAACAATCATTTTCCCTCTTTTATCGCGTACGGGAATTTCCCGAATTGCGTCTCTTTGTTCGCCCGTGGAAAATTACAATCTAAAGTCCCGAGGTAAGTATAGCATGGCGTACCATCGTCCGCCGGGTTAAACCGGGGCGTTTGTCTGGATTTAGCTAATTCGATCCCCACATTAATTAAAATGGACAACCCCACAACCACCCCAATTACCGGTACTATTAATAATTTTTTCACGGCCAGCCCTCCGCCTTACGCTGTTTAAATAATTCTTGGTCGTGTTTGACCCATTCCTCTGAATAAAATATTTTATAATTTTCGTCTTCGTCCTGTCTATTCTGTACCACCCGAGCCTCCGGGCAATATACGTGCCGCCCCTCAGCCTCACACCTCTCAGTCAATTCGACGTCAGCCCGACAATGTTTATACCCTTCATGCATAAAAACCCCGCCGAGTATCGGGAGGAGTCTTTTATCCGCTAACCAATGAAAGGCGGTTTTACCTGGGCCGGAGTACACGTCGTCATTAAAAGATACCAGCCCCCAACCGTCCGGGAGTGTCGCCATTGCTTTAAGTGCGTGTTTTAAATATCCGGGCTGGGGGAGGGTGTCGTCTGCTACAAAAGCGACCAGATTATGACGGGCGCTTGCTACTAATTTATTTAGCATCGGGCCCGCTCCGATCCGCTCCCGGTCATACCCGGAAACTATCTCGACCGGAATGTCCCCGGCGTTAGCCTGTGCTAACTCGATCACATTTTCGACTAACTCCGGCGTTATATAAGGTATAACGATTGAAATCATGATAGCCGCCTTTCAACTGTTGAAAAATGTCCGATCTCCTTAGATAAATCAAGATCGCAATAAATCTGGAACCCCTCAGCCCCCGCCATATTACAAAAATTAATATCTGAGGATATAAGGTCGTTCCGCCCCTCTTCTCTCTGCGGAGATATGAACCAAGGGCGCCGCAGAGCTTTGAACACTTCGACTCTTATCAACGTAACCGCCATACCAATAGCTGGGACCCCTTTAAGCCCCTCGCCCTCGTATGGAAAAACCGGTTTACCTGACACTCTCCCGGCCGCGTTACACCCAACGATATCCACATCATGAGCAACTAACCTGGAAAAAGTATCGTATGGGAAATTCATATCCGCATCTAAAAATAATAAATATCTACAATCGTAATCGACCGCAGCCCCCGCGCAAGCGTTTCGATTTTGTTCAATTCTCCCGGTCGGTGTGATTATCATCGGGGCGCTGTGTGTCGAAGCCACCCGGACCGCCAGCGCTGCTAAAGCCGCCGCTGTTATACAATTAACCACCCCAGCGGACGGCATACCCAAAGCAATCATAATACCCCCTTTTTAATATAGTTAAAAGCTTTTTCTTGAAGTTCTTCCGGGGCCGCTGTCGCGTCCGGGTGTAACTGCCCGAGAGCTTGAGCCAATACCGGGATATTTTCCAGCCTGACCGCCTCTTTTATCATTGCGTGTCGTAGCTCGCCCATTGAATTGAAATGGTATTGAACGAGCCCAGGAGACACCCCCGCTTCGTTTGCCGCTAATTCCCGGGTAACTTTCTGATAACCTCGTTTTTCTGCGACTTTTAACGCCGCCGCGAGTAAAAATTCCCGCCTGTCATTATGTTTCATTTTAAAAATCCAGCTATGCTGTTGGTATAATCCCCCGGCGCCGTGGCGAAAATACCGATCCCGCCCCGCGCCCGGATTGAGTTAATAAAAAATAATTGCGCTTTTTCCCGGTCGGTGGCTGTATATTTCCAGCCGGGTTTTTTCACTTCTACCGCTGTAAAAACACCCCAAGTCCTCCCGACATGCTCCGGCCGTATTACCAGCGGAGTCAATCCGATTAAATCCGACGACTTAAATTTTTTATTCAGTTTAGCCGAATCGTTACCCAAACCGAACCGAACCGGAATCCCCCGACCGTCAACCGCCGCCCCTGAATTATTCCGAAGCAATAGCCCCCCGGTAATATTCGTTTCAAGCCTTATTTTAGCCAGTGCGTAAGCTTCCGACGCTCCAGGCTCTCCGGCCGACACCAACCCCGGCCCAAGTATCTGGATTAATTCAGAGAGGGCTTGAGGGTCCACTCTGTGGCGCTGGGCCCAATCACTTAACATTGTCCATACTCCGTTTGTAGTATTTGGATTTTTTGAATTTTTTCATTAATTTCCTTAAATCTTTCCGGCTTGCGTCAGGATACGCGTCCCTGAGCGCTACCATAATAGGATTCATTGGGGGTGTAAGGTCCTTAGTCTCGACCACTACCCGCCGCCGTCTAGTCTCCTGCATTCAAAAACCTCCGATACTTAATTCGACGCGGACCCGTAAGTCCTCCGCCGCTGGTTTACCGAGAGCCTGGGCGCTTAACACATCAACCCCGAATTCTCGAAAAAATCTAATTAATCTAGCGGACTCACTAAGCCCAGCCCGCTTTGCATAACCACCCCATAAGGCCATTGTATCCCTAAGCTCTCTTTGGGCTTGTTGTCGTTTCCTATGGTTTGCAGCTAACCCCCGAACCGCCTCAACCGGAGCGCCAGCATATTGCAAAGGCGCTATAATTTCCGACTCTGGGGCGTCGATCTTAGAAGCTTCGCCCCGCATTTGCGCTAAAACTTCAGGGTCAAGCTCGAATAAATCCCCCTCGACTTGTTCCGGTAGGCTTCGCCCTTGTATCTCGGGGGTGTGACCGCAAAATGGACACGCTCGGCTGTAGCCCTCCCATAATTTAAGACATGTCTCACAAGTCCGCAGCGGAGGCGCGGCCATATCTTCAGATGGAGCCCTACCCCCCTCAAGAGACCACTCTCGGGGCTTATCGGGGAGACCGTGCCTAACTACATTACCAACATGGTCAATAATTTTCCCGTGTGTTTTTCTATTATCCCGCCTGAGTACCCGCCCAAATTGTTGGCAATAAAGCCCATAGGACGCCGTAGGACGCGCAAAACTAACAACTTGGATTGCAGGGAGGTCGAACCCCTCACCAAATAAATCGACATTCACGAGCTGTTTTATTTCGCCAGATTTGAACGCCTTAAGAGCTTCGACCCGTTCGTCGTCTTTGGACTCCGCACTTAAAGCCACCGCAGGAACCCCGCAAAGTCTAAAATGTCCGGCGAGATTTTCGGCGGTTTTAACGTCTGTGACAAACGTCACGCCCATTTCACCCGGCGCTAGCCGCCTGTATTGTTCTGTTACGTCTCCGACTATTTGGGATTCCTTGGCGGCCTGAGCGAGCTTAACCCGGTTAAAATCCCCGGATTGAGTTACATTAACGCCGCCCAAATTGATATTACTTAAAGGGGCAAAGATACGATAGTCCGCTAAATACCCTTTGTTTATAAGCCACCGAGGGCTAGGCCCTTGTATGAGTGTCTGGAATACTCCGCCGCGCCCCTCTTGTAAGCTCCGACCGTCACCCCTTAAAGGCGTGGCAGTCACCCCAAGACCGTGAGCATTCGGGAATAGAGACGCGACTTTACCCCATTTATTATCTTCTAACATGTGATGTGCTTCGTCCTGTACCCAGCGCCGAACCTGAAAACCCCAAGATTTTAAAGCCCCCTCCCGGGCCCTTAAAGTATCCACGGAAGCCACACAGACGCGGGCGTTAGGGTCTATATAAGACCGCCCTACCTCGTCCCGGTGTTGTGCGCTGAAAGTACGAGAGGCTTTATCAGGCCCAAGGATGCTATGGCGGACCCCATTAACAGCCAAAGCCATAGATATCTGACCGAGTATTTCCCGCCTGTGTGCGACTGCTACAGTTAGCCCCACCGGGTCGGCTAGGATTGAGGAAAAAACAACCGTTTTACCTCCGCCAGTCGGTAGCACATATAAAACGTAACGGCTCCCGGACTCCCAGGCGTTAAGTATGGCCTGTTTCCCTTCATTTTGGTAGGGTCTTAATTTCATTATTGACCCATTAAAAAAGAATCCGCGTAATCCGTCCGACCGTACGGGACCGGGGCGTCCCAGTCAACGTCTATTACTGTGACCCGCCCACCTTGTTTTTTGTATTCCTCGACGGCTCGGTTAATATATTCCTGATCCGGATTAAATTTTCCCGGTTTTTGACGTTTCGCCCTGAATGGGTGTTGTGCTTCGTGTCTGCTCATAGGTCCCCGTTTCTTAAGTCTGGCGGTAGATAAGCAATTTCGGCGGCTTGCTTTGTGGCTCTCGGCCCAACCTGCCCCGCCCATTTACTATCGAGCATTTCGTCGGACATCCTCAGCCAATTACCATGCTCGGCGGCGTATAGCATATTCCTAAATTTAAGGAGCCGAGACAGTCCCATATTGTAACACATATCCAATAGGACGAGCTGGACCGGTTCGGGTAAATTTTCAAACCAAGACAAGGCCCCTTTCAATTCGTCTAAGCATTCCAGCAGGGTATCTTGTAATATATAAGAGGCTTCTTTTTTATTTAGTACCAAACCGGACCAATCTTTCGAGATACTACACCCCCCGGCTACGGCGTTGAATAGCGCCCGCCCTATAATATCCTTTACCATATTTGTATAGGACCCCCGTTCAAGGTTTAAACCATAGCCTATGGTTATTTTACCAGCCGGACATATATAAGGAGTGGGAGAAAACCCCTCGAATTTTTTCGCCCTTTCAATTGCTTTTTCTATCATTTCGCCCTCAATAAAAATAGTTAAAAAGTTTTACTTGACAGATTAAACTATAATTCTTCATAGTTAACTTAGTCAAGTATTTTTTTAAACTTAAAACGGAGAAAAACAAAATGAGAATTATTTTAAGAGGAAGCTGGCAAGAAATTAAAGCGGAAATGTCCGCAATGATACAAGAGGAATACCAAACCCATGGCGGGCCTGAACCTATGACCGAGCAACTGGAGGCAGTAGAGACCCCGGTGGATCCTGTGGCTCCTGTGGCTCCTGTGGCTCCTGTGGCTCCTGTGGCTCCTGTGGCTCCTGTGGCTCCTGTGGCTCCTGTGG
>Ga0194000_1000014_pt1 | contig 37648 bp, 35 predicted proteins | sample FLT_67_MG_FD_140346 | JGI IMG/M metagenome (GOLD analysis project Ga0194000, IMG submission 140346) | Sediment microbial communities from the Broadkill River, Lewes, Delaware, United States - FLT_6-7_MG | ecosystem: Environmental > Aquatic > Freshwater > River > Sediment | place: USA: Delaware... | reverse complement strand
TTGTAAAAGTAAGGAATACAATTACGAAACGTTTTCTTTCTCAAAGAGAATGCCTAAATGGAATACTAATAATCCAAAAGCTAGAAAGTATCTTTTTGATATCGCGAAACACTGGGTAGAAGAGTATGACATTGATGCTTGGAGATATGATGTAAGTGATGAAGTAGCACATGATTTTTGGATAGAGTTAAGAAAAGAAATTAATTCGATCAAAAAGGATTTTTACCACTTAGGGGAAAATTGGTTTAACTCAAATCCTTGGTTAACATACAACCAATTTAACGGTGTGATGAATTACGAACTACTTTATCCTATATGGGATTATTTTTCTGGAAAGGATTCAGAATCTAAGTTTTCATGTCGAATAAACCAAGTACTTACAATGTATCCACAAAACGTGTTTCCGGGAATGTATACTCTGCTTGATTCACATGATACAGAAAGAATAAAGAATCTAGTGGGTAACAATATTGATTTAGCATACTTGTTCTTATTCACCCTACCTGGAAGACCCAGCATATATTATGGTTCTGAATTTGGTTTAGAAGGTGGAAAAGATCCTGATAACAGAAGGCCAATGAAGTGGATTAAAAACAACCTTACCGAGATGATAAAATCATTAATTAATTTAAAAAAACATGATGCCTTCAATACTGTAACCTTCAATTGGTTAGTCAATAATGATTACATCATGTATGAAAGAGTTGGTAGTGATAAGTTTGTGGTAATAATAAATAAAGATGAGGCCGAAATAACACTACCTGATAACCTTACTAATAAAATAAATATTCTTACAAATAATCAAACAACAAATCCTTTCAAAGAAAGATATGCAGTTATAAAAAGTGATTCATAATGAATCACTTTCTTATTATCCCGTGTTTTAAAATTCTCATTCTTTCAACAAACAAATTAAGTGCTCTTTCCTTCGAATAATATCCAACTTCAACTAGCTTAATAATTCTTTCCACAATAGTGATAACTATTGATATTATCTCAAGAATATCTTCTGCTTCGTCTACTCTAAGTCTTGAATTATCAACAAATCCCATTATCTTCCCAATTTGCTTCAAAAGATTATCAGTATATAGTTGAGCGTACATATAAGATTCACTGAAATCGACATTGAAAATTTTACTTATTGAGTTCGTATAATCACTTGGCTCATTAATAAAATGTGAGAACAGGTTTTGTAAGGCTAATACAAAATCACTATCTGATTTTTCTAATTCTTCTCTTAATGAACTAATGACACCTTCAGCAACATCTTCAAGAATGTAATAATAAAGTTCATCAATACACTCAAAATACTTATAGAAACTTGCTCTTGAGATATTTACACGTTTAATTATTCTAACAACTTTTGCCCCTCTTAAGGCAAATGTATCAAACTCCTTTTTTGCTGAATCAATAATTCTCTGCTTCTTCTGATCATCCAGATTATGAAATGTCTTACTTGGCATTAATCATAATTCTGAACAAGCGCAATTATTGGAACTAACAAGAACATAATCCAATGTGGGTGCCACTTATCTAGAAATAACCCAAAGAATAAATACACTATAACGATTACAGAAGCAGATATAGGTGTAATTGAATATTTTATATGATAGAACTTTGAATTATAGACTAATACTAGGAATGGAATAAAAGAAAGTATAATCAAAGTGTTAATCCACTCACTTGTAAAGTATGAAACTACAACATATAAAGCTCCGATAAAAGGTAATAATCCCCTATAAAATATCGGCCCTCTTGTGTAATTATAAACCAAGTCTAATAACCACCAAAAAAACACAGGTATAACATATAAAAACCATGTATTTTCCCATGTATCTTTAGTAAATCCTAACCATAAATAAGCTATCGATACTAAAATTATTGATGCTGCTACTAATTTTAGCGCTGCGACAAGTCTTATCCTTTTCATAAATTCACCTCACTAAATCATATCATAAAATATGGTAAGCTACTGCAAAATAGTGAAATAACGCTCCCATCATTACGAATATATGCCATATAAAATGATGATACTTAAACTTTGATAATGCATATATTAATGCTCCAACTGTATATATTGCTCCACCAATTATTAAGTAAATGAATGCATTAATATCGACTGAGTAATATATTTCTTTCATAATGAATACTGCTAACCATCCCATAAGTACATAAACAATAGTTGCGATGTAGTTAAATCTTCCAATAAATAATGTCTTGAATATTATCCCTAGAATAGTAATCAATACTAATACTCCATATACAATATAAGCTGCTTCTGTCTTTACTGCGGTGAACACAAATGGAGTATAAGTTCCTAGAATCAGTATATATACTGCACTATGATCAAGCCTCTTGAAAATACTTCTCGTTTGATTATGTCTTATTCCATGGTACAAAGTACTCATCAAAAACATTGTGAATAGTGATACCCCATAGAATGAGTATGCTAATACATCAACGATCGATCCATTGACACTTGCGATATAAACAAGTTGAATCAATATCACTGCTGATATTAACGCTCCAATACCATGACTTATTGAATTAGCAATATCTTCTTCTAATTCATAAGGAAAGAGTTTCTCAATAGGTATTTTCATATTACACCTCGTATGCAACTACTCCAATTATTCCAGGCCCAGTATGTACCCCTAAAACTGGAGTAACTTTACTAATAAATCCATCTACAACATTAATTACCTCTTTTAGTCTTTTAAGTAGATTTTCTGCTTTTTCAAGATTGTTTCCATAATGAATTGATAATTTAACTTTTTTATCCTGATATTTCTCCTTAAGCACATCAATTATTTTGCTAATGGCTTTATTATTACCTCTAGCTTTTGCTCTTGTAAAGTATACTCCATCATCATTTACGCTTATTACAGGCTTAATTCTTAGAATATCAGCGATAGTTCCTTCTACTTTACCAATTCTTCCACCTTCTCTTAAATACTTAAGAGTATCAATAGAGAATATTGTTATCATTTTATTAAATCTAATATCTTCTATTCTTCTAACCACTTCGTCAAGATCGTGTCCTTCTTTGATCAGATTGCTAGCTTCCATCACCAAAAAACCTAATCCCATTGCAAGAGTCTTTGAATCAAATAGTACTAGTCTCACGTCTTTTGTATCTTCAGCAACAATTCTAAAAACATTGTGAGTTCCACTAAGTCCTGACGAAATATTGATGATTAGTATTTCATCATAATCTCTTTTTACTTTCTCTACGAATTCTTGAACAATACCAACGCTCGATAAACTTGTAGTGACTTTGTGATTATCTAATTTATCGTATACTTCAGTAGAAGTTATTTCAACTTGATCAAGATATGTAATACCATCAATATTGATATTAAGTGGTAAAACAAATATATGTTTATTTTCTTTTAAATACTCCTTAGATAAATTACATGTTGAGTCTGTTAATATAGCTGTTTTCATATTATTCCTCCTAACTAGAGTTTACAAAAATTGACTACATACATACAATAAACAAATTGTTAAAGCTGTATACCCTTTGTAAATCAAAAGAACTCATAAATGAGTTCTCAGCTTCATTGGTAACGAATTAATTTCTTATTTACGTTGTTTACGTTACTTTCGTTGTTACAGAACCATCGTCCTGTAGTTCAATTGTGATCTCATCACCTGAAAAATCATCTTTACAAGTGATTTCATACTTGTTCCCTTTGTCATTCGAATCTACTAAAGTAATTTCCGTGCTAACCTTTGATTTCTTACCTATATCACTATCCTCCTCCCTAGATACGAGAATACGAATTTGATTAAGAAATTCATCCAATGTTTTCCCTCTTACGATACCTCTTTTAATATACTCAAGAACCTTTTCGGAACGTTCTTTTGCGATCATCAGTTCGTCTATACCATCTTCTAACAATCTTATCCTCGTGTGTAGAGCGCGTGATAATTCATTTATATTTTCAGAACTAATAACTTTTTTGATATCTTTAAGAGAAAACTTCATACCTTTCAAGAGAAGTATTAGTTTTATTTGGTTTATGGTTTCATCACCATAGAAACGATAGCCGGTCGTGTCATCTCTGGTTGATTCAATTAATCCAAAATCTTCATAATAACGTAACGTTCTCTTAGTAACACCTAATTGATTGGATATTTCATTAATTTTGTACATATTCCCTCCTAATTAAAGGATAATGCTTCACGCTACGTTAAGGTCAATAGTAAAATTACATTTCCTTGTTTTTATCTTTTTTTATGTTGCTTAATCCTTTTTTGATTCCTTTTAATCCTTTTGATAGTGACTGCTTTGCTTTATCTAATCCTTCACCAATCTGTTCTCTGGTCTTTTCAATATCATCATAAACAGTGTGTCTCAGTTTTTTAAGATCAGTGTCAGATAAATTACATCCATTCATAATGAAATTGTCTGTCAACTCAGTCAATATATATACTGAATCATCTGACAAGGCTTCATCAATAATTGATTTTAGTTTCTTTGCACTTTCTTCAACGATAAAGAACAGCACATTGTCAGCTAATACTTTTACTCCTGTAAACTTACTTTTAACTTCTTTAATTTCTACATTCTCAATTCCTACAAATAAATAATTTTTCATAATCTCTCCTCATCATCTAATTTTGATAAATTGTAGTATTCCTTTACTTTCTTTCTAACCATAAAGAAAGTATAAATCATAAACGGTATAAATAGTAATAGTAATAATTGAAACTGACTCATCAATATATAGTCATAAATTCCATGTAGTATAATTGGATAGACTATTGATTTAATAATATTTACAAATCTATTTCTTTTATTAAACCTTGCTAGCGATAAATAATACCCCATTATTACTCCCATAAACATATGGGCAGGAACGGATAATATTCCTCTCAAGATTGCTGTTTCCATCCCATTTTGCATAACATACATTATGTTCTCGATAACAGCAAATCCCATAGATGCAAAGACTGCATAAACAATCCCATCTAATTTTTGGTTAAACTCCTTATTTCTAAAGGCAACAAAATAAACAACACTCCACTTAAAAACTTCTTCAGTAAATCCAGCTACTACAAAAGCATGATATAAATTTAAAGCTTCTCCAGTATATGGAGCAATATTCATTAAGTAAGTTTCAACAATTAATATCGGAGCCACCGTCAAACAGCCAAACAAAAATATTCTCATCAAAAGTTTAAACGGCTCAGGTTCAAACTTATCTAGCATATAATAAAACACCAAAATAGCAAATACAGGAAGTACGGCAGCGATAAATAGATTCATTACTTAATAACGTAACCTACCCCAACAACACCCTCTGCAGTATGACAACCAATAACTGGTGTTAATGAAGCCTGATAAAATTCCTTATCTGGATATCTAGCTAAAATCTGCTTTCTAACGAATTCCTCACCTTCAGGATGGTCACTTGTAATAAAGGTAATCTTAAAGTCTTCAACATCTCTTACGATACTAAAGAAGTGATCAACCATAGCCTGCAATGCTTTCTTACTAGTTCTTACTTTCTCAACAGTAACGATTTTACCCTCATCATCAACATGTAAGAAAGGTTTTATTTTAAGTAAATTCCCTACAAAACCAGCTGCATTACTAAGTCTTCCATTTCTAACAAGCTGTCTTAGTGAATCAACTACAAATAAGATTCTATTATTTTTACGGATATAGTAAAGTCTTTCAATTATCTCATCTAAAGACTTTCCGTCTTTTCTCATCTCGCATGCTTCTACAGAAAACATTGCTTCCTGGATAGCTGCTGTAAAGGTATCAAAAACCTCAATTCTTGCTTTTCCTTCGTATTGCTCTTTTACTTGAGTTGCGATAGAGAAACAGTTACTCAACTGTGATGAAATAGTCAAAATCAAAATCTCTGTGCACCCCTCATTCTCTAACTCCTTAATCAATTCCTCAAACTCATACATATTTGGTGTAGAAGTCGTTGGAGTAATTGAGTGGTCATTTCTAATCTTCGAAAAGAATTCTGGAGCAGTTAATTCAACAAAATCCATATATTCTTTTCCTTCCATTATAACTCTCATACGCGCAGTACGAATGTCATAATCATGATCCAAATAGTCAGTTGTTGCGGTACTCGTATTAATAATTCCTATCATAATTTACCCTCCATATCTCTTATATTATAATACATTTTTATATGCTTTTCATTATAAAAGGCCTTTTTAACTAGTTGCTTTTCTACTTGAGATATACTTAATAAGCAAAGGTATCCCAACTGTAACTATCGCAAGCAAAGATACTAAGAGAAATAATTGAAAGTTGACACCTTCTTCAATTATTCTATCCGCTAGGAATGTATAAAAGAAAAACGATGGTGAAGCAAAAACAAACGAGATCCAAAAGAAATTGAATGCTTTTATCTTTGTTAGACTATAAAAGTAGTTTTGAATGTTATAAGGAAACAAACTAGCAGCTCTTGTAAACATAAGGTACTGATTTCCGTTTCTTTCAAACCCATCTTGAATTCTTATAAATGTCTTATTCGTTTTAAACCTTTCATATATTGAGTCTCTCAAAAAGTACCTTGAAAACATCAACACTATAACACCGGAAAGAGCTTGACCAAACAAACATAATAAACCACCTATAACCGGTCCCCAAATAACCCCTGCTACTAGTAATAAAGGTTGCATCAACGAACTGGTTACTGATAAAACCAAAAGAATAAATAAGAAAATAATGTATTGATAAACTCCAAGAGAATTTATATACACAATAAAATCATTTATATTATTAATTCTTTCAAAAATGCCTAGTTTCCTCGCTACAAACCAAAATGCAATAACAATAATAACAAATACAGTAATCTTAATAACTTGGTTTCTCACTTTTTACCTCTTTCATCAAAGTATCATTTTCAACAAACCACAAACTAGACAAAATAAACATTGGAAGTATTGTTATAAATATCCAAAATGCAGTATATGCATACCCGCTTATCCCATAGAAGAAATCGAGTATTACATTCTTAACGGGCGGTTCCATTAAAAATATAAATTCAGTTCCTAGTGTGAGATTAACAATGTAAGCAATCAGTATTATAGGTAATACAAACTTAATTGTACTTATATAAGAACTTCTTCTAAGTCTGATATCATGTACTTTACACATATAGATAACTGTTAATATATGAAACCCATGATTACCAAACATTGCATGATACCTAAAGTTTGTTATAGTTGATGTTATCGTACTAGGTAATATAATAGACAACACACTCCCAGTTAATAAATAAAATACTAGCTCAGTACTTTTTCTATTTAGTGTAACTAACGTATACAGACTCAAAAACAAAGTAAACGAGCAAATATGAAGTGGAATAGAGTTTATAAATCCACCCTCAAGATTAGCTCCCTTCCAGTAAAGTATTCCTATTTCAAAAAAGAAAAAGAAAACTACAACAGCATATCTGATGTACTTTTCATATGATTTATTCTTTAGACTGTCACCAAAAACAAGTATTAGAAATAGTGGTATAAAGAAGTATATAAGTAAGCCAATAAAATGCCATATACCAAACATCTCAAAACCAGTATTTTCAGGACCAAAAAAAGACATATTATTCTCCTTTAGTATGTATGACCCTCCTTGGGTACTATACATATAAATTTAAATGGTGTGTCACCTGTATTTCTGAATTGATGTTTTATATTAGCAGGAACATAAGCATACGATCCTGCTTGAACCGGAGTATCTACTCCATCAATCATTAAAACGCCTTTTCCCTCTACCATATAATTGATATGAGGCCAAGGATGAATATGTTTAGGTGAATAACCATCCACACCCAATTCCATCAGTCTCATAACATGACTGTCCCATCCTTCTTCGGGACCAACTAATACTTTTAAGTTAGCGTTTTTCACCTCATCTGAATTAAAAACCTTAGCCTTCAAATCCTTGACATTACCTATCATACATCCTCCTACTTTAACTTAGAAATTAAATCGCTATTTGATTTAGTACCTTTTATCGCCTCAATAAACTGTTCTATTGAATTAGTACTTTGAAGACCTTTTCTAACATTGTCCATTACTTTTATTTCATCATTTGATAAAAGCAACTCCTCTTTTCTAGTGCCAGACTTCAGTACATCTATTGCTGGATATATTCTTCTTTCAGCCATTCGTCTATCTAAGTGAAGTTCCATATTACCAGTTCCCTTAAACTCCTCATAAATCACATCATCCATCTTAGAACCAGTATCAATTAATGCAGTAGCAATTATCGTAATGCTTCCACCCTCTTCAATGTTTCTTGCTGCTCCAAAGAAATGTTTTGGTCTATAAAGTGACTTAGGATCAAGTCCACCTGATAGTACTTTTCCACTTGATGGAACATCTAAGTTATATGCTCTAGAAAGTCTTGTAATACTATCCATCAGAATCACAACATCCTTTTTAGCTTCCGCTAAACGCTTAGCTCTCTCCAGGACAAGTTCTGAAATTTTAATATGATTTGTCGGTTGCTTATCAAATGTAGAATATACAACTTCCGCATCTACACTTCTTTCAAAATCAGTAACCTCTTCTGGTCTTTCATCGATTAATAAAATTATAAGCTCAGCATCTTTATGATTGGCCCTTATACCATTCGCAATAGCTTTAAGCAATTGTGTCTTACCAGCCTTTGGTGGCGCAACAATTAAACCACGTTGTCCAAATCCAATCGGAGATACCAAATCAACTAAGCGAGCTGAAGTATCCGCTTTCTTGTCTTCTAAAACAATTCTCTCGTTTGGATAAATTGGAGTTAAAGCAGGAAAATGTACTCTCTTCTTAGACTCCTCAGGATCCATTCCGTTAACAGCTTCGATTTTAAGCAGCCCATAAAACTTCTCGTTCTGCTTTGGTGGGCGAACTCTTCCAGTTACTCTGTCACCATTTCGAAGACCAAATCTAGTAATTTGACTCTGCGAAATATAAATATCCTCACTACTAGATGAATAGTTAATTGGCCTTAAAAATCCAAACTCACCTTGATTAATAATTTCTAGTATCCCTTCCATGAAGAAAAGATTATCTTGTTCAGCTTTAGCCTTCATTATCGCAAAAATAAGTTCCTTCTTATTAAAAGACGAATACTGTTTTATGTTGTTTTCTTCAGCTAACTTATACAAATCATTTAGTTTTAAATCTTGTAATTCTTTAATTGTCATATTATACCTCTATTCTATTATCATTATACACTTTTTCCTAAACATAAAAAAGAAAAGAGATTGCTCTCTTTTCTAGGTTACGCTGTGGCAAGTTTTTCTTCTTTAACCAATTTTCTCTTTGAATTAAAGAATACCAATAAAACTATCCCAACAACTAACGGTATATAGAATGGATTCATTACATTTAGTAATGCTCCTGATAGTAAATATGCTATTGGACTAACTATCTTAATCATTGGCATAAGTATTCCAAACGCTCTTCCACGGTACTCTTCTTCAATGGAACTTTGAAGTAATGTGTTAAGTGGAACATCAAACAAAGTGATCACAATGCCAAAGGCCAACATTAATACTGAAAAATATGCAAATGTAGTTGATACAGATGATACTAGGAATGAAAATATTACTGGGACCCCTAATAAGATAATTAAAACAGATACTATATTTGATAAAACGACGAACAGCTTTTGATGAGTATATCTCTTAGTGATTTTCCCAACGAATATCGCACCCAAAATCATTCCAACAGGAGCAACCCCCATTATTATTCCATACATACTTGAACTTAATCCTAAATGATTATTTAAGATAAAAGGTAATGGAACTTGAACTGCTAGATTGAACCCAATAGATACAGCAACAAACAGTGAGAAAAACTGCATAATTGACTTTTTACCCTTTAAATAGTAATACCCCTCCTTCATTGACTTAAAGACACCATCAAATGTTTCCTTTTTCTTTCTATCAGCATAATTGTATTTAAAATCAATAAACATCTCTGAAATAGCTGAAACCCCAAAGCTTATAGCATTAACAATGATAAACGCCCTAATATCAATAACCGCATATGCGATACCACCTAGTAAAGGTCCTAATATCCCAGTAGCTGCCATTACAATTTGACCCATACTATTAATGGATTGTAAATGTTTTTTATCAACTAACTGTGGCTTAGCTGATTCAAATGAAATATCAAAAAATGTAGTTAGGATGTTAGTAACAAACGTTGTTAGGTAAATAAGCGCTAAGCTAAGTTCCCCCAACTGAACGATAAATGCCAGTCCTAAGAAAAGCAAAGCATTTAACATATCCATACCAACAACTATTTTTTTTCTATCAAACCTATCTGCAAATACTCCTGCGAATGGTGTAATAATTAACGATGGTACAAAGGCTATTAACAAAGTTGTCGCAAACTTTAACCCAGAGCCTGTAGTATTTAAAACAAATAACCCAATCATAAATGAATAAATCAATGATCCTAATCTCGATACACTAGAACCCGTTATATAAAGTAATATATTCCTTTTTTCTTTCTTATTCATAAACCCTCCTTATCTTATTTACAGTGGGATACCTTCTTGATACCCCACTAAACTATGCTGTTCTACTTTCTAATCGCTTTAATCATAGATTTTACTTTCTCCCCAACAAAGTTAGCAACACCATCTATAACGTCAGCCACTACTGAAACACTATTCATTGTTTCAAAAGAATCATTATTATCGTAGTAGTTCATAATCCTTCCTTTCATATGGAGATAATCGATTTAAATACTTAAATAGCTTAAAGCATTTAGCATATCTCCTTGTTCTGATTAAAGTATAAGGCATAGGGTTTACCCAACTGCAATAACCAAAAATCATAAATATTATTACTAATTCCACATAAACATTGTCTTAACCCCATAAAAAAAACTCTGGATACCCAGAGTTATCTTTCACCAATTACAGAATATATATAAGCCTTATCTCCTTCTCCAATTAACATCTCATACTCCCCACCAATCGGCAAGTTCTCAGATGAGTAAGTATCTACAATATCCATCGAACGCTTCAACCTAGATGTTATATACTCTTCCATAAATGCTTCTCTCTTCCCCTCCTCAATTGACGTGTTAGATGTTGAGAAACTCCTAAATAGGAAGAACGATCCAATAAAATAGTAATCCTCAGCTAATAAATCATCAATTTCGTGAATTGGAAACTTCATTGATTCATTTTCAGAAATATAGTTTGTTGTTCCATATGCATCAATTAATACATCAATTGATCCATCCTTTAATGGAATAGATAACATATCGCTTGTTATGAAAATAACATTTTTATTACTGCCATCAAGCTCAAGTATTTGTTTGAGGAATAGATTTATCTGATGATTATTGTCGACACATATATAAACCATATCATCTGGTAAGCTATCATAGATATTTCTTAGAAACAATCCGACACCTGATCCTACTTCACAAGCTATTCCAGAAAACTTCGAATAATCAGTCTTTTTCTTTATCCATTCAAAATTAGAATGAATAGCATTGAAGTATTCTGTGTTTGTTTTATTAACATAATCAACGAAGAACATCTTAGATTCTTCTTCCTCTTCTTGGGTAAGATCAATTGCCTTACCCTCCTCGCATATTATTCCTTGATGAATTGACAATGACTCTCCACAACTGCAATCAAGTGTACCAGACATTACTTGATTGTTAATTATCTCAGTACTATTCAAAACCAAATCTTTCTTGCATAAAGGACAAGCAAAAATATCAATAATATTTAGTGGGATTCCAATTGTTCTTTTTGTTACTTCAATCGAATGGGAATCCAGTTTTTGACTTAGTAATTTTTCTTTTTCTGATAATTCATCTATCTCTTTCAAAATCTCATTCTTCTTGCTCTTAATAAAGTCCATAAAAAATATATCGTTTTGCATTGGTTTCAGTTTAGATATCCTCATATAGAACTGATATGACTTAATCTCGGTAAGTGTAAACCCCAATTTCTTTAACTCAACAATATTCTCCATCTCAAAAATACATTCATCGTCAAACGAATACTGTGCACCACTCTTTGTAGGGATTATCAAACCTAAATCCATATAATGTCTAATGGTATCAATACTAACATCAAACTTCTTTGCAAATTCACCTATTCTCATAATTATTCCTCACTTCTAATTTTGGGATTATTATAATCCTCATTATCAATTAAAATATCTGACTTCTGCATAGGTTTATATTTTTCTATATACTCCTTTTGGATTGGTATGTATTTCTCGTAATATCTTTTGATCATACTCTCCCCATATAAAGGAACATCTCTTTTAATCACCCTCTTAATGACTTCATCAAACGATATGTCGATATATATTTTTAAATCAATAAATTTCTCAATGGGTTCTCTGTATAGTAAAACACCTTCCAAAATAACAATCGTATCTAGATCAATATCAAACTCAACTTCCTTTGAGTATGTATCGGTATCTAAATCAAGTAATGGTAATTTCTTATTTACTGTACCTATTTTTTTAATTGGCAACAATATTTCATCAACAATTTTTCGTATGTTGAATGCATTATCGAAATAAGCACTAATAGGATTTTCTCCTATCATTCTAATTCTCTTTTCATTGTGAAAATCATCTAAATGTATTATGCATACCTTTTGATTCTTCAATTTGAAGTACTTATAGAATTCATTAGAATATGTTGTTTTACCAGAAGTATCAACACCGTTAATACCAATAACACGCCCATCCATCTTATTGATTCTTGATTCAATTGTACTAAACGAATCAACTAGCTTAATAATACGGATAATTTCACTTGGAGCAGTAACAGTATATATATCATCCGGTTCAATATTACCAAAACCATAGTCACAATAAACGAATGGAATATTGTTGTTGTTTGCTGCGGTATAATCATCGTAAGTATCACCAATGTAAATAGTAGTTATAGGACTATACTTACTAACATAATTTAATACATGATTCGACTTTGTAACTCCTGGTTCTCTACCCTTAATTTCATCAAAGTAATCTATTATCTCAAACCCTTTCAACGTTCTGGATAAGTAATCATAACTTCCATTAGAGCAGATCACAATTTTATATCCCATCTCATTAAGAGTATCAAGTACTTCAACTATTCCCGGATACAACATACCCTCTGCAAGAAGCAATTCATCCTCATACAAAGATATCTTCTCCCTAAGACTAGTTAAAACACTAATATTCTCATTTGGAAACAAAGTGGTCATAAAATCATCCATTGTCTTTCCAATTGAACTAGTAATCCTATTATCACTAGGTGCTGACAAACCACATTCTTTTGATGCTTTTTTTACTGCTTTAACTGTAGCTTTTGCACCACAAAATATTGTTCCATCAAAATCGAATATTGCTAACTTACACTTATCCATTCCCTTACTCCCTTGTTATCTAATTTTACCACAACAAATTAAAACACGAAAATCACAAAAAAAGGGACAAGTCCCTCTATAAATCATGAATAGCATTACTTGCCATTATTAAGAATTCTTTATTAAACTCGCTTTTGCTAATAATCTTATCGATCGGAACTAGTTTATGATTATTATATAGATACTTCCTATACTTTAAATAATCATCTTCTTCAATCATATCAATAACACTTTGTGCTCCTTCTTCTGGAGTCTGATGAAATCTTTTAGCTATGGATCTTGCAATCTTCATCATAAATGAATTTCCTTGCCAAATTCCAGTAGCTACTTCACCTGGATGAACTAATACTATATCAGAAGCAATCGAGCTAGCATAGATGATTTGTGCTTTCTTAGAAGCTGAATATGCTCTAAATCCTGATGCATGATTTAAGAAAAACCCATCCTTAAGTTTCAGTCTACCAAAAAGTCCTGCTTTTGATGATACGAATATCACTCTCATATTAAACGCTGAAAGTAGCTCGTCAGTAAAATACTTTTGTCCTAAGAAGTTAACCATCAGAGTTAACTCAGCTCCATTTCTAGCCTTCATAGATTTATCGCAAAAAGTTCCAGCATTATTTACCAACATACTGATACTTGAATGATTCTCTTTTATTTCATCAATACACTTTGTGATTGATGAAAAAGATGAAAAATCAGCAATATAAGAATCAATAGATCCAATTTCCGCAAGTTCATCCAGTAACTTATCTGCTTTTTCCTTATTCCTGTTAATCATTATTAAATGATTTCCACGTTCTACTATATGCTTGGCAATATAGTACCCAATACCACTAGTGGTACCAGTAACAATAATCTTATCCATCTACCTTCTCGATAGCTTTATCATGAGATTTGCTTAGCACTAGTAAAGATATACAAGCCCCAATACCGCAAAGCACCATGTCCCATTGGGCATCCCAAATATCACCTTGTGCCGATATCTCATATGCTTCTGTTTCTCCAAATACGGTTGCACCTACGAACTCTGATATTTCCCATAGTCCACTTATACCCATAACGAAGAATAGAATAGTAACATAAAACATTGGGCTTTTCTTCATATAATTCCTTCTTATAAATAACTCCCTTACTAAGATGATTGGTATAAATCCTTGTAGGAAATGTCCCAATCTATCAAAGTTATTTCGATCAGCCCCTATCCAATCTCTAATAACATTGAACAAAGGAGTATTTTCATATGTATATTTAGCCGCAACTAAAATAATAAAAATATGGATAAATATTAAAACATATGAAAATGTTGTAAATCTAAACTTCTTATATGTCAAAGCAAATCCCAAAACATATATCAATGCAACAAAGATGTTACTTAGCCATATTATGAAACTAAATGGTCTAATTGATGACCATATGGCAATCAATACTAACAGTGATAATAAAAAGATGTGTATGTTTCTTTCATCTGAAAATATTTTCTTCATATACCCTCCATTTATCGTATAAACCTACAATTGAATTATATCATATGAAATATTCAATTAAGTATGATTAATTTATGCATAATGACTTTGAAAACTATCACTAAGTGTTATATATTTTAGTCAATGTTGCTAATTGATGAATTTGAATTATTATATGATATTCTTATATCAGGTGATAAATATGGAAAACATAAAGACTTCAATTAATCAAATCGTACCAAGAATGAGGATATACTCAATCGTATCTTTTTTAATGGATCTTCTTGTCAAAGGATTATTTTTGGTTCCGCCAATTATAATGAAAAATATAATTGACACTTACATCCCAAATAAGGATACTAACTCACTTCTTCTATCGATTCTAGTATTTATAATGATTCCACTACTAATAGCCTTGGGTAGCTCGTATTACAATTATAAGTTGGCTGTTATTGGAAGAAATTCTGGTAAAAAGATTATGCTAAAAAGTATAAGGAATATTATTAATCAACCTTTAGGTTATTTCAAAGATAAAAATTCAGTAGAATTAGCTGAATACTGTAGTATGAATTCAATGAAATACATTAACTTCTGGTTAATGGATATTCCTCAACTTGTTTCATCTGTCATAATAGCAATAGGTGTATACGTATATATATTGATTGAGAGTATTCAAGTAGGAGCAATACTATTAGCATATCCACTAGTACTTTTACTACCGAGTTTCTATATAGCAAAGAAAATAAACTCTCTAATCAAAAGAGTAATTCAAAATAATGCAAAATCAAAACAGCAGATAAGCGACACATTTAGAGGAATCAGTTTTGTTAAGTCAATGAATCTAGAGGACAGACAACTAAAATCCATAAGTAACATAAATGATGATACAGTAAGTATATGGAGCAAAGTTGCAGCATATGATAATCTTGATGGTGTATGGGTAAATAGCGTTGTAAACAATATATTCATTGGTATATTGTTTGCCTTAAGTGCACTATCAGTGGTTAAAGGTGAATTATCGATTGGATTCTTATTAATAATCTTGATGTATCTTCCATTTATATTTAAGGGTGTACAAAAGATATCAGATACTAATCTAAACTTCAAAAAGCAAATGGCTGAGTATGATAAACTATTTGAGATTTTGAATCTGTCTACCGAAACACACGAAGAGTACTCATCATTCAAATTTGACAAAGAGATTATTATAGATAAGTTACACTTCTCTTATGAGGATAACTCTGTTCTTAGGGGAGTTGATATGGTAATTCCAAAGGGTAAATGGATTGGAATCATTGGTGAAAGTGGAGCAGGTAAATCAACTACGTTCGATCTACTACTTAAACTGATATCACCAGATAAAGGAAGCATCCTAATTGATGACATTAATATTCAAGAAATAATCACTTCTAAACTTAGGGAAAACATTACTAAGATATCACAGGATACATTTATCTTTCCAGGAACTATAAAAGATAACCTGCTACTAGTAAAACCAGGAGCTTCTGATTTTGAAATCCTAAATGCTCTAGTAACAGCTGGTCTAGAGTTTATTATAAACGAGGATTTACTCAATAAAGAAATTGGCGAAAGCGGAGTTATGTTGTCTGGAGGAGAAAGGCAACGTCTAGCTCTAGCTCAGGGTATTCTTAGAAAATCACAAGTCCTTTTACTTGATGAGGTTACTGGTAATCTAGATTCAATTACAGAAACTAATCTAAGAAATAGATTGATGAAGTTACAAAAAGATACAGATGTAACCATAATTGCTATTTCTCATAAACTAGAGTTTCTAATGAATTCTGACTTAATATATTATCTTAAGAATGGTAAAATATCACAAATGGGTACATATGATGAACTATCAAAAAACAATGAATTATTCAATATCAAATAAGGAGAGAACATGAAATCAAAAAGACTACATAGTTACAATAAATTCTTGATATACTCACTATTCGTACTATATGGAATAGTATTCTTCGATTTCTTTAATGCTAACTATTTAATCAGTGTAAAGATATTCGCAGTGTTAATAGTTATTAACCTAGCCCTAGTAGTGCTAACTAATAAGTATAAATATAAGGAGGATATACCTTACTATAAAAAAGAACTATTTAACTCAATGTTAATAGTATTCTTCATAATGTTTATCAGTAATTCTAATTTTCCAATTATGTTTAAGATATTTGGTGGATTTGTTCTATTAAAAGCTGTTTATTACATTCTTAAGAAATATTCTGATCCTAAGAACTATTTTGCAATATTAGTTGGTATTACCATTATTGTAATTGGAGTCGATTTAAGTATAACCTTATCAATATTAACATTAGTAATATTGCTGGTTCTGCTAATAATATCAGTATTTTATATGTTTAACTCAAAAAAAGCATCAACTGAATAGTTGATGCTTTTCTATTACATTTTAAGTTTTCTAGGTCCTCCCATAAATAATAGAGTCATCCATCCACACAAGGTGAAATAACCTGTATGCCAAATAACAAAACCTAATCCGCCCCAGTCAGCATAGTTGTGGTTTTTATTTACTACTATGAATGCATCCTTTATCGCATCAAAACCAAACCTAATTTCAGGAACCGGAACATCCATGTTTAACTGTTCTATTGCGCTTGGCCAGTATTCAATCGGTAAATGGTAAAATACTGAATAACTACCATAACCAATACAGAATAGTGCAACTACAATTATGAATGCCTTTATGTATTTATACTCATTTATATTTTCCTTAATCTCAAAAACTTTCTTAAATTGCATAATGATCAAAGGAGTAACTACCATAAATGCTAATCCCCAGAAAGTCTCCTCAATGGCAAAGAGCACTCTAATCTTATTTATAGTTCCACCATATGCAAATGGTTGAGCTATAACCAATAAATAAAAGAATATATGTGGAGCCTTCGTTCTAAAAAAGTCCTTCACCTTATTCTTAAATGGTTCGCTTAATATTTCTTTATTAACTTGCAGTAATGCTCTACTAATCAAATATGCAAATGATATCTCAGCTGCCATAGCAAATGTTCTAATAAGTAATGAACTATTCAAAATGGTATCAAACCACGCTAATTGAGTTAAGTATCTAGATACAAACACAGCTCTATACATCGCAACCAATAAAAATATAATACCGGCAATACGCATTTTTCTTAAATATGACTTATTCTGTTCATCATCTACTTTTCTTGATTTCATAAACAAATATATTCCTATTGATAAATTAATTATCCCAATAACAACTACTACACTCCACCAGGCTCCAGCCCATGCCCAACTCGAATTATTCATATACTCCTCCATTTCTTTAAGACTATTATATCATTTGAAGTATTTATTGAGTAAAAAGCGTTCTTCAACAGCAACAAATAACAAATCTAGATATGGCAATGCAATAGATATCTTGGAGAGGACTTATCAATAAAATACACTCTAGATTTTCACTATATATTAATTAGTATATAAAAAGGTAAGAACAATGAAGTGAGACCCAAATAGTGGGTATACTAATAAAGGAAGTCACTTCATGTCCTAGGACCTTTAATCCCTTAGTCATCTATCTAATTTTGTAACCTGTTCATAAATTTATTAAAAACATTATCACTAGTATACTCTTTTGTTAAATCACTATTGATGCTTCCATCTGTATAGATGATAATCTCAGCTTTCTCTAGCTCATTGCTTGGTCGAAAAAAAATCCCAATAACGTAATGATATACATAATATTTATCTTTATATTTCGTTCCTATATCCGATGTTAATGCCTTTAGTTTTTGATCGTCCCTTTTTACGGAACTGTTATTCATTTTCTTCATTTCTATTACTAGAAGATTTGTTCTCTCATCATCGTAGATAGCGCCATCAATCCTTTTATGAACAATGATATCAGGCAATATTTTTTTGGGTCCACAATTCCTGTCTAGTTGAGCTAGCTTGGTATCAAGACCATTCCTGTTATACTCAACGTCCACATAGATATCATCTTCATGAAAGTATTTGTCCAAGTATATGGACATTCTATTGGCAAGTGTTCTCTCATGTAGATTTCTACCTAAAATATTAGTATCTATCTTATAAAAATCATTAAGTGCTTTTTTAAAATTATCCAATATCAACTGTCGTAATGTCCCAATTTCCATATAATACTCCTCCCAAAATAATAGAACTTACTAATCTAAATAAATTCAGAATTACCAAAATGGTTCTAATTTAACATCTATATGATGAGTAATATCTTTTATAACTACAGTATCCTCACTTACGTTAAATGAGTAACCCAATTTGTCTTTATGAACATATCCCTTGTGTGGTGTCACTTTTATATAGCAAACACTCTTTAATTCCTCATTATTAACTTCCTTGTACCAATTATGAAATACCTTCATAAAAACTTCACGAATTGCTTTGTTTCCTTCGTCTAAAGGATGACCCGCAACTTCTGCGTTACACCAAAATCTATTATGTCCTCCGTCTGATATCATCACATGTTTATTACTTTGTATTTCCTTTACGTAACTACAACTCAAATCGGTTACAATCCAAAACGAACCATCATGATAGAAAGTGTCCACACTTCGAACTGAAGGCACATTATCTTTTGCTGTTGCGATTAAAAGTATAGTGTCATCACTGTATTTTTCTTTCAATATATTAGTTATTTGACTCTTTTTAAAACCTATCTTCTTCATAATAAAATCACCATTCCTATTTAATGAATTATAACATATAACACATTAATCATCTTCACTAACTACCAGAACCACAATCTTAGTTTAATCAAAGACTGGCATACCAAATAGCCCGAGATGACTTAGTCGAACTATCCTTAATAATAAGAAGATTTTATCTTACAGTTAAGTTAGCACTTATATTATGTATCATATATGAAAAGAAGTTTGTGCAACAATCTATTTTGACAATTAGAGAATTAAAAAACACAGAAAATCACGGAGAGATTATGTATTTTCAATGTTTCTCATTTTCATTATGATTAAGTATCCGTTGCAGTTTTGAGTATATTACTATATCTCTGTTATGGGCAACAATTACTCATCAAATAACTTGAAAAACGATTTATAGGAAAGTGAGTGGTTAAAGAATTGGTTTTTCATACTCAGCTTTACATTTGCCAAAGATGATCTAATATTTATTATGCAAACTTGATTTACTAACGTCATCTGATTCGCTTTCAAATAACCTATCAATTTTCTACAAAGAATTGAAGTTGTGATAAAGTCTAACAAGCAAGAACATCAAAGTTCAATGACCCATCACTATCAGTGGATAAAAGTCCTACATGCGAACCAGCGTCATTCACACAACACCAAAGTGGTGTTGTTGGATAATCATTAATATTAGTAACCAGAGCTTTTCTACTCATTTCTATTCCTCTTTTTTTCATAAGTATTGTAGTACTATTATCTCTTTAAAGTATATTTCGAAAACTTAATGTCTATCTTCATAATATATTTTAGTTAAATTAATATCATATGCGATACTTCCTCTATTATTGATTTCCAAACTAATAACCCTACACAAAAATGATTAATTTGAATCCTCCATCAAATACTCCTTGATAGATATTGTATTCATACTAAATCTATTAAACTGATATACAGATGATACAATTATTTGATGACTACCAAACTCCACTGAAAGTAAATCAAACATCTTATCCGCATTTTCCTCTGTAATTTCATTATTTCGCGGACTGTCAATGATTATTGGCAATTGGATATTGAATACCCTCGAAAACTCCTTAATATAGGATAACTTATACGCAAAAACCATTTGACTCAGTATTCTTCCAGATAATGAAGATAAATCGCTTGTAAACAGGGTTTTTCGTGTGTCAATGTATTTCTTTATACCAAGCCTCTCGCAATATAGAAGAACGTTTGATGACATTTTTGTTACCGCTTCATTTGACATGTTTAATCTTGATTTAATTAATCTGTTTATATCTCGTTTTTGCGCCCTAAGACTGTCGATAATCTTCTCTACTTGAACTTGATCTATCTCTATCTCTTTAATCTCTTGTTGATACAGTGCAAATTCCTCTTCAAAATCATAATTTTCTTTAGATTCTTTGATTTCCGAATCAATTTCCTCTATATTTCGTTCTATTCTCGATAAATTATTCTTAACAAGGCTGATTTTAGTATTAATTATTTGAGAATAATCTTCAAATCCATCAATATTTTCCTTATTTACATCTATAAGCTCATCACCAACCCTCAAAGTGATTCTCATTTTCTCTATATACTCAATGAATCCCTTGTTTTCAGACTCTACTGCTTTCAACTCCTTAACTTCTCTCTTATATATATCACGCTCGTAAACTAGTGACTTTCTCATCGATAGAAGCTGTTCTATTCTGTTATCAAATATAAAATCCTTATTCTCCTCCATTACTTTGCTTCTATATTTTGTAATCTCAAACACTGACTTATACTTATTAATCTGATGAGTAAGTGTGTCACGTTTTTGAATCAGTTGTTTCGTTTCGTTTGAATCGTTTAATCCCGATATGAACTCTTCAATGTTAAATCTATTGTTACCAATAACTTTACCTCTATTGAGCAATGTCCACCCCTTATCCTGATCAAAATAAAATACACCCAGCAGATTATCTAATATATATCTATCATTTGTGTTAACCAAAAGTCCCATTAAGTCTAAATGCTCTGTTGGCAGAGAAAAGTCATACTTATCCTCGCCAATTTCAACCACTGCAAAATCCTTGTGCCTTTCTATAGAAATTTCCTTCGAATCACGCACGAGATCCATTTTAGTGGATACTGATTCATCTAACGGGAATCCTTTTGTTTCAGGAATGGAATAACCAAAACCATGTAATAGAAGTCTCATCAATGTTGTTTTACCTACGGAGTTTCCTTTCGAATAAATAAGATTCATTCCCCAATCAAAAGAGAAACTTTTTGATTCCATTCCGATATTAATATCTATTTTTTTTATATACATATATTAGCCTCTTTGGAGATTTTCTCATTCAAATATTTCGTCTTAAGTATTCTATAAATCAAAATATAGAATGCATTCATTTCAACTTCATCCAAATCCTCGAAAGATTTACTAAAAACATCTAGGGAAAGTGCTTTTGATATTGAATCTTCTAAAAAAGTGATTTCATCAATTCCATTCTCATATATATTTATGCTTTTATACTTTCTATAGGTCGCTCTTACTTTTGTAATCAACGAGAATTGCTCTGATTTCCTTTGTATTAAATTACCAAGATGCCTTAATGCTTGTTCATACTCAGTAATATCTAGACTAAGATGACTCACCAATCTACTATCACTAAGCAAATCCATCTTATTAAGAAGAATTATAGTTGCCACTTGTTTCTTGGAGATATACACATTCAAATCAACATTCGTTCCATTCTCGAAATACAAGTTAAGAAGATCATTGTAGATATTTTTCACCAATCTATCATAGTCTTCATCAATAGAAATCATGAAATCTCTTATTTTACTTTTGACCTGTTTTATGCCATTCTCCGTAGATGGATATGGTATTCTCAATATATAGAAATCACTAACATCAATGGAATCCCCATTTATGCACCTCTCTATTTTCTTGTCAATATAATCCGTTAGTTTTTTAGGCAACTCAGAGTAATTTATCAATTCATTGGAAAGTATATAACTCTTGCCATCAGGTATTGGTTCATCATAATTACTCACATAAATAAATCTACAGTTGTCTTCACTTTTAGCGGCGTCGGAAAGTGTTTCAATCGCCCTACTAAAAACAGTAGATCGGTCCGAGTTTACATCAGGAGAAATTGTAGATTTTGCTTGAACAAAACACTTTGTACCACTATTATATATAAACTCTACATCCTCTTTAGATCCCTCAACTCTTATTTCATCGATTTCCTTTATACCATTAAAAAACAACCAGATTGCTGAATCAATTTGGAATCTCCATCCGAATAAACTTGGTGATGCATTTCTGTTTTTCATTTGACCTCCTATACATCATCGTTTCTTAAATTAGTAAACCAACACTTATCAATTGAATTAAACTCCGTTACAACTTCTTTATATCTTCCATAGTTTTCAATCAATTCTACACTCTGCATTTTTGCTGAGAATATTACCAAATCACAATTCTCCAGAAGAAAAAATATCTTGGTGAAGTTGTTAGGTTTCTTTGCTCGCTCTACTATGAATTTCACATTCTCAAATCCAAAAATTGGCTGCTCTATATAAGTTATGAGTTCATTTTCGCTAAACTTTTTGAACCCCTCGCCCATAAGTTTATCGTTCTTGCGACCTATAGAATATAATACAATTTTGCTGCTTCTATGAAGATTACCATCATGAGGGATAATTCCCCCATGAAACCTATCATTGGAACCGGGTTCTCTAGGAATGAACTTACCCATTTTCTCAATCCTCGCTATTTGAGATTTAGTCAATCCATCACTCTTTGATCCTGATATAATTATTGACTGCACTATGCCCAATGAGGTTGATATCCCCTAGTTACTTCGACACCTACATCGAATTTTTCTGATTGCAAATCTGGTCTATCCAAAATCGCGAACTCAGCATATTTTTTCTGAGACATGGTGCTTCAAGACTAGCTTTGCAATTAACTCATGTTTATCAGACATTATCTTTTCCTCCTACTTTAATCCCAAAACAATCTCAACAATGGCATATATAATCGTGAGTTATTAGGCAAAAGTGACAATGCCATTTTGTATAATAGCGATGGAATTCACTAACTATGATTGTTATTTCTGCGAATTGACTGTACTTGCTATCACAAACATCACGATACAATGTTATAGTAATTTATTTTCTCATATAGATTATACCAAAAAGAAACAACACTAATGGCTACAGTTTTTTCACTTCTGATTCATTAAAGTAGTGTACTACGTTCAATTCTATAACTTTAAAATGAAATGTTGTTCGCTAAGTTTAGGACTTTATCACTAGTTATCAGTATGGCCACAAAACTACCACCTTTCATACCTATTATTTCAGTAATTTTCTAAGAATTTATAGAATATTCGTAATGCAACTCACTACTTGTCCTTAAATAGCCTGCCTTGATCTTCACGATATTATATGAGGTAGATATTATAGTATGAATTCAACATTCCTCAATATTAGTTACCATGCTACTTATGATATGGCTAGCTATTTATCATTCTAAGCCACACTATATTTGGTATTTATCATATTTTATCACTTCTTCTAAATCTCTAACAAATCGTAGCAACATCTACATAGAAAAGCCCTCTTTAAGCACTATTTTTTTTAAAGTGTTGCAAAAAAATAGTATTTATTAACTAACAAGTACTATGAAGAGTCCTGCCTCATTTGGTGTTTCAATTAGTAATAATTTTTGAGCAAAAAAAAACACAAGCTCATAATTGGTGTTAATATGGCATAAAGGATTGACTGGAAGTGATTTTCCCCGATTCATTATTTTTTAGAAATCATGGAGACAATTAGTTGAGTGAGTAGTCTGGAATTGAATTTTTATGACAATATTAGCGAATTACCATTGTTCTAGGTGTTTTGAAAATATTCCTATGAACATGATAAATCAAGCAATTACATCATATCTTACTATTAGACCTTTTTCTTAACTCCCACCCACTACTTACCATTAACTATGGGATTTTTGTTACTTATATATACCTACGTCAACACATTTCCGATATCATTAGCGGCGTGCAAATCACGTTTCCGATGTAAATATCCGAAATTATGCACGTTCGCGCTCTTTACACAAATTTCTAACACTACTACGATGTCCACAAAATGGTGTCCCACACATTTCCGTAATCACAGTAAAGTAATCATTCCCTTTCCCGAACTCATTACACAATGTTTTATCACATTTCCGAATTATATTGTATCATTACTACGTGATTTGTACTATAATATAATCGACAGTAATAGAGGTGGTCCATATGAAAAGAATACAGATGAAAGAGTTAGTAGACTGGAAAAACAGTCAAACTAGGAAACCACTTGTAATTAAAGGAGTTCGTCAGAGTGGGAAAACCTGGATAATGAAGGAATTTGGAAGAACTGAATACGAAAACTTCGCATATTTCAACTTTGAAAGAAATGAGAATCTAAATAGTATATTTGATAATCCATCTAGCCCTCAAAAAGTAATTGAAAAATTAATCGTTGTGTTTGGAGAAAACATCTACCCAGAGAAAACATTAATTATCCTGGATGAAATTCAAAAATGCATGAAAGCATATACGTACTTGAAATATTTTCATGAGGAGGCAAATGAATATCATATTATTTGTGCAGGCTCACTACTGGGTGTTACAATAGCTGAAACAGGAGTTGAACCAGTTGGAAAAGTAGAATTCCTTTATCTTAATCCACTATCTTTCACTGAATTCTTAATTGCAAATAACGAGCAGAATTATGTAGAATATTTTGAAAAGATAACGGATATAGAGAACATACCTGATGAAATGTTTCATTCACTCATTAATTCGTTTAAACTGTATCTTTTTCTTGGTGGATTGCCTGAAGTACTAAACACATGGTTCGTTACGAAAAATATCAAGTCAATTAAGAAAATTAAGGAATCCCTAATAATTGGATATATTAACGATTTCAGAAATGTAAAAGATGGTCAGGTTGAATCAAAAGTTAAAGAAGTTTTTAACGCGATTCCAGATAACCTTTCAAAAGTATCAAAACGTTTTAATTATTCAAGTATAAGTAAAAATGCTAGAAAAAGGGATTATGGTAGTGCCGTGGATTGGTTGGAAAGAGCACATTTAATACAAAGATCTTTTAAGAAAACTAACCCTTTGAGTTCATTGAGGTCTGATACTGATAAGGATTTTTATAGATTATACTTTTCCGACACAGGGATTCTAACAAATATTTATGACACTGCATTTAAAAATGTTGCCCTAGATAACACTATTCTTTCCGATGAAAATAATGCTTTATCAATAAACTATGTGCAAAATACTCTGTGTAGATTATTTGGTGAAACAAGATACTGGGTTCCTGAGGATACCAAGAACGATAGAGTGGAGATGGACTTCCTAATTAACTTTGAACACAAAACATATCCTATTATTGTTAACATTCCTCTAAGCAGAAAGAACGTAAATAAATTCAAAAAAATGTACCCTAATAAAGCTGAACCAATAATCCTTATAAATGATAAAAAACTAATGTTAAATGATAATGTTTTTTACATTCCGATATTCCTAGTTGATTTTCTCATTTATTTCCTAAATGTAATAAAATAAAAGCTCACCAGTAGTGTGCTTTTCTATAACTCCTATATAATTTTTAGGTTATCTTGGCTTTCCAACGTAGCATATATCATATTCTCATCATTTATCTTTACTTGAATATGTAGCACTTGTTCATACTTAGTAGCATAGATATCTTCTACAAAGACACTTTTTGATATCAGAACTGGTTCGGAGGTCTTTATTATCGCTTCAATATGCTCTTTTGCATATATTCTTAATTTCGTGCTGCTACCTCGAACAATTGGTTCATTTAATAATTTAACGCAATTATTATCAATATAATGATGTATGTTAACTCCAATTCTATCTGATACATTCTTGATTTCAACTTCCAAATAAGTACCTTCAATATAGTCCTGAACCTTATCTAAATCTTTGACAATCAGTTTACAAATCCCTGAACCACTATTTTGCAATACGCCCAATACACTATAAGATAGTACTGGCATGTAGGCATCAATTCGATTATTTTTAATGATTTCTAAAGATTCTCTTCTGTTCTTTTCTGTCAAAATTAAAGGCATTATTATCGCAACTAGCAGAGAGACTACTGAAATTACAGCAGATAGATATTGTGCTTCATTTAAAACTGAATCTTCATTGTAAAACCCTAATATGATATCTACAGCACTTTTGGCAAAAAATATCGAATACAAAAGAATCAAAATAAACAAAATAGTTAATCCAAAGATGTTTCTCCTTCTTACTAACTCGCCAAAAATTATCAACACAATAACAAACAGAATTGAAGCCATACTCATAAATATAAATACTCCTAGAATGACTATAGTAATCTCCATAAGTGTGTGAACTTGCTCGTTCAGTAGAAAATACGGCATAGATATCCCTAAGGTGAATAGTGTACTAAAAACAAATATACCCTTCCTACTGCTGAGAAGCTTATCTTTTAGTAATTCTTTGTATTCTTTCATAATTAATCTCCTATTCTGGTAGTTTGAATTTGATCTAAAAAGCAGAAAATCACTTATTTCCTAAACTAAATCTATAATTTAGCTTTAATTTATCTCTATTCTCATAATTGTAGTTGACTACAATCATTTTAAGACCCCTACCAGATAACCATCCTTTTATGTTAATAAAACTAAACTTCAGATTTTTTTCTTCAGAACCCTACTCACCCACTTCTTCAGGCTTAACCACAGGCACATCAGCATCAAACGAACTAATACCAATATTAACAGTCACAATGATTGACTCTATAAGAATTAGAAGTTTGGTAAACGATTCCTCTCCATAAAAATCTTGACCCTCAATTGTCGTACGATCAAGTTGGACATCAGTAATATCATCTGTCAAAACTCTCTCAATAATGATTTTTTGGAAGAACGAATGGAGGTTTGCAACTTCCTTGTTTTCTAAATCAATAACAGCTGCTTTCATTTCCTCAAGACGCACATGATCAGCCGCGTCATATTCCTCCTCTTTTACCAAGAAACACTTTTTAATATCCTCAAAATACTTAATGTTAATGTTCATCTGCTCCACTCACTTTCTTAATTATATTTATGTTATATTTTACAGTTCGTGCTTCTAAAGCGGATCTTCCGCCTTCTAAAACCTCACATACATTATCCATAAATTCAACATCCTCTATTGAACTCACCTTGTATTTGAATGATTCTATGCTTGGTGATGCAACTACAATGGCCTCTGAATCAGCTGTAATGGCAACGTTTGCATTGTGTGTAACAATGATGAACTGAGCATTATAATACTTCAGTTTTATATTCTTGATACGATTTACAATATTGATCAGTATATTTCTGTTATCAATACTATCCTCAGGTTGGTCAATTAAAACTACCACCTTCAAATCCTTCTCTAAATCATTTTCAATCTTATCAAAAAAGAGTTTTATGAACTCATTCGACTTCTCTCCAGATGATTTGCTAATTATACTGCTTCCATCCTTTTTAATATCATATATCAGTCTGTCACAAGCAAAGTATTTATTTATGATTTCTTCATATTTATCTATCATAATTTTCAATTCTTTTTTATCTTTTTTTCCTCTCAATTTTATATCACCATTAGCTAGAGAAATAAATCTTTTAAACAAAGAATCATCACTGCTAGAGGAAGCGAACAAATAATTTATAAGATTTTTATACTCAATGTCCTTTAGGTCATACTTACACTCAACTACGTAACTTCCGAAGTCTACAGACGCGTCTCTGGCTGATATAGAATCAAATATATCTTTTGAGATGTTTTCTTCGATGCATTTTACTGCATTACTAAGATTCTTAAATCCTTCCAATAAGTTTCTTAAATTGTTTGTGACTAAAGTTTTAGTATCTTGATCTTGAGTTATTAAGGAATCCTTATTATAATCCACTACTTTTTCTTTTATTACTTCGTGTATACTTGAGTTTAGAGTATTCAATCTATTCAAGAAAAGTTGCTTATCTTTTTTAATACATATAGCATTACTAAGAGCTATTTTCTCGTCTGAACTAAAAATGCTGAAATCTCCGAATACATAATCAATAATATCTTCTTCCCCTTCAAGGAGAATGAGTTTCGTATCAAAGTTTTCAACATTACTGTCATCTAACACTCTATATCCAGAAGTATCTCTAAGAGCTCTTTCATAATTAAACTTATAAAGATTACTACTCTCACTTAGAGACGAGTTGACACTACAAAACAATAGACTAATTTTCTCGCTATCTAATTCAAACTTTACGCTTGATAATTCCTCAAACGATAAATTTAACCTATCATTTAATTCACTCATATATTCTGGTGAAATTCTATTATGATAATAAAACTCCTCTTCTTGCTTTAGGATGTACTTTTTATCTACAAGCCCACTATTAATTGCTTCATTTATTGAATTCACTTTGGTATTATTGATAACTAGTCCAAACTTTGATGCTGATTCGTGCAAGTGTTTGTAATTGTTGTTTATCCTCAGAGAGTCCGCACCATATATTATTTACTTGAAAAGTAGTGATTTTCCAGACCCAAACGGACCTATAATTGTATTCTGATAACTAGATAAGCTAATCTTTTCATCATCATCTGAAACGAAGTGAGTTACTGCTCCCTCTGATGCGAGTGTTTTCCTCATTCCTTCGACTCCAGAAATGTTCAATCTCAATCTTGGTTCCTCAAGAGATGTCTTGACTGAGTAAAAAGGGAACAGAACACTTCCCATTATATGTGATATGTTTCCTACATCCTCGAGGTCCGATGAACTCATTGGATAATGAGAAATATTATGACAATCACTGAAAGCGACAAATGGAAAATTATCATAACCATTATCTAAGTATACTTTAAGTGAATTAGATATATTCTTAATGTTATTCGAATCCTCGTATGCGTTAAAACACAATTTATTTAGATGTTCAATAGCTCTATCCCCAGCAATACCTCTGTTTTTGTTATTAAAGTGAGGGATTAGAATAAACTCTTTAATCCCTTTGCTTGAAAACACATTAAAAAGTTTTGAGATGTCTGGCATATTAACTCTTTCATTTCGTTTTTTTAGAGCAACACTATTATACAGTTCATCTAAGGCATCTTCGTATTTTTGAGTTTCTCTTCCACTAAAAAAACATAATGAGTGGAAAATATCGTCATGAATTAAGTCATCAAACATACTTAGCTCAGTACCTACAAGACACCCATAATGGTTTTTGTACTCATCTGAATCAATCCTTGTGAAAATCGAGTTGTAAAATCCAACATCAATACAATTATGATCAGTGATTGAGAAAATGGATTTCTCAGCACCAACTGATTTAAGCTTTGAAATTAAGTCATCTGCAGTGTAAGCTTCTCCTGTATAATCATTTGGCACCACATCATTACTTTTCTTTGAATGAATATGTAAATCAATATGAATCCAACTTGAGTTCATTTAATCCTCCCTGATACATTTAATCTTTTTTATTATAGCATCAAAATCAATATCAAAAAGTTACAGTTCTTCACTTCTTCATTGTATCAAACTCGATTACACAAATTTGTCGAATTTTGTCGAATCCATAAAAAAAGACCAAACATTATGTTTAGTCTTTACAACTCATAATGGGGCGACTGATGGGGATCGAACCCACGAATGCTCGGACCACAACCGAGTGCGTTAACCACTTCGCCACAATCGCCATATATTATATGCCTTATGAGTATATCATATATGAAAATAGTTGTCTATATCTTGAAAATAATTTCTTTTTGCTACTTCTTTTTGTTAATATAGCAATGTTTTATTGGAAAAGTAAAGTCTCAATTACTAGTTAAAAATATACTTCTTTTTATCTTAATCACTTTTTGATATAATCAATTAATGGAGGTTAATATGAAAGTTGTATTAAACAAGTGTACCGAGTATGATGTGCAAAAGATTAAAAAGGGTATTATTGATTCTCTTAATGAATTAGGAGGATTAAATAAATATATTAAATCAGGTGAAAGTGTATTGTTGAAAGTGAATTTATTAACACTTAAGAAGCCTGAACAAGCTGCTACAACTCATCCTACATTCACTGAGGCTTTAGTTGAAGTGTTTAAGGATAATGGGAATGAAGTAATCATTGCGGATAGTCCAGGAGGGCCATACCTTGATATGTATATTAAAAGGGTATATAAGGCAACTGGAATGACTGAGATAGCTGAAAGACAAGGTGTAAAACTTAACAGAGATTATGGAAGTTATGATATCTTTGACAACAATTCGAAGATGTATAAGAAGATGAAAATATGTAATTATGTAAAAGGCGTTGATCACATAATTACTGTCTCAAAAATGAAGACACATTCATTTATGACATTCACTGGAGCAGTTAAAAACTTGTTTGGAGTTATACCTGGTTTAGTTAAAGCTGATTTACATATGCAATATCCTGATTTACTTGACTTTGGTTCGATGTTAGTTGACATCTGTCAACACATAAATCCAACACTTTCTTTCATGGATGGAATTATCGCAATGGAAGGTGAAGGTCCTGGTAGTGGTGATCCAGCTGAAATGAATGTTATCCTTACATCAACTAGTCCGTATCATTTGGATGTTGTTGCTGCTGATATGATTAATCTAGACCCTAAGAAGGTACCTACAATAATTAAATCAATAGAATATGGTCATATAAAAGATGATTTCTCAGATATTGAAGTAATCGGAAACATAGATGATTTTAGGAAAAGTAGTTTTGTACATGCAAAGACCAATCGCGTTGAAAATGTAGGAAGATTCTCTATTTGGAGATATTTCAAAAGATATCCCAAAATCATTAAGAAAAATTGTATTGGATGTGGGGATTGTGCTGAAGTATGTCCAGCAAAAACGATAGATATTATTGATAGAAAAGCAGTCATAAAGTTTGATAAATGTATAAGCTGTTTTTGTTGTCACGAGTTCTGTCCTGCAAAAGCAATAACAGTTAAAAGACGCTTCTTACGTAAGATAAAATAACTCCTTATTACACAATAAGGAGTTTTCATTTGTATCAATTGTATTTTTTTATACAAAGGACTATAATGTAATAGTGAAAAAGGAGGAAATTATGCTTAAAGAACAAGTATTGAAAGAAGTTCTTCACGCTGGTCTTTCCACTGGAGCTGACTTTGTAGAAATATTTTTAGAAGATAAAGAAAAGAACATTCTACAAGCAGAAGGGGGAGTAATTTCGAGTGTGAACAGTGGCCATGTAAAAGGCGCTGGAATTCGAGTAATCAAGGGTAAAGAAAAAGTTTTTGGTTATTCAAATAATCTTAATAAGGATAGCCTAATTAAACTAGCTAGTGATTTAGCAAGTTCATTTACAGGTGAGCCTGTTATAAAAGAGATTGATTTTGTTAAATCTATTAATCCAGGAAGAAACAAGATTAAAATTCATCCAAAAGAAGTCTCTACTGAAGAAAAGGCAAAAATCCTAAAAGACTCTCATGATTATGCAATTGGTTATGATAAAGTAATCACTCAAACAACAGCATTTATGATGGATGATGCTCAAGAAATCCTTATAGTCAATTCAAATGGGAAATATGTTTCGGATAGTCGTGTCCGTACAAGATTCTATTTCACTGCAGTAGCAACAAAAGATGGTCAAATGCAAACCGGTAGTGAAGGTCCAGGTGGACAAGTAGGTTATGAGTTATTTGAAGAGATTAGTGTTAAGGATACGGCAATAAGCGCTGCCGAGATTGCAAAAACAATGGTAGAAGCCGAAGAGTGTCCATCAAAAGAAATGACAGTAATTCTTAATAATGGATTTGGTGGAGTTATATTCCACGAGGCTTGTGGACACCCACTTGAAGCAACAACTGTTGCGAAAGGTATTTCGGTATTCAACGGGAAACTTAATAAAAAGGTAGCATCTGATATTGTAACTGCTATTGATGATGGAACAATTGAAAATGCTTGGGGTTCAGGAAACTTTGATGACGAAGGTAACCCTACTAGAAAAACTGTATTGATTGAAGATGGAATCTTAAAGAGTTATTTATTCGATGAATACAATACAAGACTAATGGATCACGATGCAAATGGATGCGCTAGAAGAGAATCATATAAATATATGCCTACTTCTAGAATGAGTAATACATACATTGATAATGGTTCTTCTACTTTTGATGAGATAATTGCCAATACGGAATATGGGTTATTTGCTGCAAAACTTGGTGGAGGAAGTGTTGATAGCACAACTGGAGATTTTAACTTTGCCGTGATGGAAGGATACATTGTTGAAGATGGTAAAATCACGAAGCCTGTACGAGGAGCAACTTTGGTAGGTAATGGAGCTGAAGTATTACATCTAATCGATATGGTCGGAAACAACTTAGAAAGAGCACAAGGAATGTGTGGTTCTAGTAGTGGTAGTCTACCTGCAGACGTAGGTCAACCTACACTTAGGGTATCAAAAATGACTGTAGGTGGAAGAAAGGGGGCTAACTAATGAATATTTTCGAATTAGCTAAAACAAAGGGAATTGAAGATTTAGAACTTTATAAAGCCAAAACAACTAATAAGTCCCTAAAAACATTTGATGATAATGTTGAATCATACCAAATCTCAGATCAAGATTTATTATCAGTACGTGGTATCTATAATGGAAAAATGGGATATGTATACACTGAAGATCTAGATGAAGATAATAATGAATTACTAGATAAACTTATCGCAAATGCGAAAGTAGTATCAAGTCCTGATATTGAAGAGATATTTGCAGGAAGCAAAGAATATAGGAAAATTGATGAGGAATATGTCAAAGTTGATACTGACTACGATGAAATACTTGCTATTCTAAATACTTTGAATAAAACTGCTAAGTCTCAAGATGATGTTATAAAAAATGTTACTGCTTCTTATTCAGAAAGTTACTCTTATACTACAATTGAAAACTCAAAAGGCTTAAAGTTAGAGAAGAAAGATGGTTACTTTGTAATCGTTATTCAAGTAATAGGTAGAAAAGATAAATCAAATAGTTCTTCATATGAATATCAAATTAAACGTAAATTTGAAGACCTTAACCCTGAAGAGATTGCTATTGAAGCAGCGCAAACTGCAATAGCTGATTTAGGAGCAGAACCTTGCAAAAGTGATAACTATCCAGTAGTACTTAAAAACTCTGCTGGAAATGCGATTCTAACAGCATTAAAAGGTACGTTCTATGCTGATAATGTTCAAAAGAACTTGTCTCCACTAAAAGGAAAACTAGGTACTGATATAGCTGGTGGCAATATTACACTAGTTGATGATCCATTCTTAAAAGATGGTATGACAATTTCAACGTTTGATGATGAAGGTGTCGCAACAAAAGAAACAAAGATTATTGATGGTGGAAAACTTAATTCGTACTTACATAATCTTAAAACAGCTAGAAAAGATAATGTTGAATCTACAGGAAATGGATTTAAAGCTGCTATTCAATCAAAAGTGGGTACTTCAACTACTAACCTGTATATACAAAAGGGAGATTTATCTTTTGATGAGTTAATCAAAGATATTGATAAAGGAGTTTACATTACATCTGTACATGGTACTCATGCTGGTATAAACTCAATTAATGGTGATTTCTCACTTCAATCACAAGGATATATGATTGAAAACGGAAAAGTAACATCTCCGCTTAGACTTATCACAATCGCTGGAAACTATTTTGAGATGTTGAATAAGGTTGAGAAGATAAGCAATGAAATTAAATTTGATTATTCTGGAGTAGGTACTCCTACAATGTTAATCAAAGAATTAGCTGTATCAGGTAAATAAAAATAAAAAGCTAATATCAAGTATTATTGATATTAGCTTTTTTTCTAATTGCATAAACAATTTCATAAATCACAAATAGTCCCGCTAGAATAATTGAAGGTAATAGCCATAAGAAGTAATTATTCCCCACTTCAACAACACTTTCCACTGAAGTCTCTACATTAATATTTATGATTCCACCATCATTCTTAACAAGAAAATCATGGTCTGTAACTGTTTCTGTATCCTTAAATATAATCTCCGTTGCGAACTCATATTCCTGACTACTAGGAATAATGATTTTTTCCATTGAACCTTCTTCTACAATCAACAACTTCCAATCAGCAGCACTTAAAGATACTATTAATGATGGTGTTGAAGTAGTTTTCTCTCTGTAGTATACCTTAATTTTCGATATGTCAGTTCTTTCTCTAATATCGAAGACAACCATTACAATTTCTTCGTCATCAATAACTTCTTTTTGGAACTTTACAATATCCTCTTTGAACATCTCATTACTATCTATAGTAGTTTCCTTTGCTTCAACCTCGTTTTCCTTTACTATTACTTCTTCTTCAGTAACTTTAATATAGTTTTCAACATATGGTAATTCCTCAGTTGAATATATCTCATAATCACCATTGTCATCAACTATCTTTATGTGAACAAACATTCCTGGATCACTTACGTTTAAGGAAATGATATCTGGCAACATAGTCCACTCATGACTGTCTATGTAACGATAGTCTCTATCAGTATATACATAATATATCTCGTAATTTGATGAAAGAAGTTTTGACTCTATTGTAAGACTATTATCATTATCGTTTATGTTCATATCAATTGTCTTAGTAGGAATCGATATAACATTAATAGTTCTTGTTGCTGTTGCAGTATTGTTTGATTCATCTACTGCAGTATAATTTATCTCGTATCTACCTACTTGAGTCGTATCATATTGTCCGCTTTCATTTACATCAATAATCGAATCAGTATTTTCTGATATTGTGTAACCGGGATCAGTATAGGTATCTCCAACAAAAATCTCAACATATGAATCTCCCAGTAAAGTTAACTTAGGAGCAATATTATCAACGACTTTTACTTCTCTAGTTAAACTAGCAACTCCGTACATTCCAATATATTCATATTTAATGTTATATGTACCAACACTGTTAGTATCAACATTTCCAGTAACCACTACTTTACTGTTTATATTTAATTGTCCGAAAGTGAAGATATATCCAGGATCAACATACTCAGTTCCATAATCAATCACTAAGGTATCATGTCCTAAAAGTTCTCCTTTAACTCCAACAGTATTTGGTTTTGTCGTATTTGATGGTGGAGAACTAGTTTCATTTTCTTCAAATCTAGCCGTCATTATCAAATCATTATTCGGCATTAGAAAACCAGAAAGCTGCTTATCATACTTTATGTCTTCATTTTGCCAACCAATAAATTTATAACCTGACTTTTGAGGTTTTGGTATTAAATCAGTACTAACTGCCTGGTTATAATCGGTCAAACTACTACTTAACAACTCACCCTCACTTACAAATGAAATTGTTAGTTGCTCAGGAAATACTCTTACATTGAACAATCTATCAAAATAGTTACTTGATTCATCCGTTACCCAAATGGTAACAGTATAATCACCTACAGTATTATAAATTACAGAATCATTCAATTCCTCAACAATAAATATCGTTGATTTATTATCCACTATGTTATTGACAAGTGTTGTCCAATCTACATCACTTGAATTTACAATTATCTCTTGATCATCTATTTCATCAAATGTAGGAAGAGTATTGTCAACGCTAGTAAAGAGTGCTTGCCTAGAAACAGCTAAAAGATTTGAGTCAGTAACTGTGTATTCAACTAAAATGTTACTACCAGAATATAAATACTCTCTAGCCTCAGCCAATGAAATACTATCTAATATATTACTTTCTAAATAATACGTTACAACAATACTATCTGTAATATCTCCATCTTCAACATCCGTTGCAGTTGTTGATGGAGGTATCCAGTTTGAACTATCTTCAGTATTTACATTATCATCTGCAATAGAAACAATAACCGGTGCATCATTTACTGCTGTAATTGTCAAAGTGAATGATTTCTGAACCAATCCATTCAGCCCACCATCATCTACTTGATAATTTATTACCACATCACCAGTTACATTTTCTTCTGGTGTTATCTCGATTTCCCATTCTCCATTTGCACCAGATACAGAAATATTACCATCTATAACCTTTGTTTGATCATTTGATGTAACTTCGATATCTCCTAGAGTTATCACATTATCCGCATCACTTGTTGTAAAAGTGATTTCTAATATCATTGTATCTTCATTAGTAGTTTGATTCGATATATCACTTAATGTTGGAGTGTCGTTTACTCCTGTAATTGTTAATGTAAATGACTTTTGAACTAATCCATTTAACTCCCCATCATCCACTTGATAATTGATTACTACATCTCCACTCGCACCCTCTTCAGGAGATATCTCGATTTCCCAATTTCCTGCTTCTCCGGTTAGGGTAATGCCTCCATCATCTACTATTGATTTATCAGCTGATGTTACTTCGATATCACTTAGAGTTATCACATTATCAACATCACTTGTAGTGAATGTAATTCCTGAGATTACAGTATCTTCATTAGTAGTTTGGTTTGATATATCACTTAATATTGGAGTGTCGTTTACTGCTTCTACTTCAACTTCAAAACTATCACTACTTGAAACACCTTCATCATCTGTCACTGTAACCGTAACTACAGCACTACCACTTAAGTTATCTACTGGTGTAAGAGTAATTGTTCTATTCGAACCAGTTTCTCCCAGTACTATATTCCCATCAGGTAATAATGTCTGATTATCAGATTCTGCTGTTACTATTAATGTTCCATCATCTTGATTAGCATCAGAGACTATGAAACCTAAACTATCTATACTTACATCCTCATCCGTTGTTTGATTTAGGATATCACTAATTGTTGGTGGATTATTTAATTCAGATACATTTATCTCAAATGATGTCTCTTGTGTTGCAAAGTTATCATCTTCCACTGCTAAAGTAATTGTAGCCGTTCCAGTTAAACCTGAAGCAGGTGAAATATTAAGACTTCTATTTCCATTCGTTCCACTCAGAGTAAGACTTCCCTCTGGGAATAATACTTCATTATCAGTACTTACAGTTAGTAATAATTCACTGCTTGATGTCTCAATATCACCAATAATTACATCA
>Ga0194000_1000013_pt1 | contig 38164 bp, 38 predicted proteins | sample FLT_67_MG_FD_140346 | JGI IMG/M metagenome (GOLD analysis project Ga0194000, IMG submission 140346) | Sediment microbial communities from the Broadkill River, Lewes, Delaware, United States - FLT_6-7_MG | ecosystem: Environmental > Aquatic > Freshwater > River > Sediment | place: USA: Delaware... | reverse complement strand
TACTAATTCAGTATCCTTTGTCTATATTCTGATACCAACTGCAGTAGCAACTTACTCTATAAAAAGTTACACTAGTTTAATTGCGTATGAATTTACTAAATTAGTTGGTGCACTTTTTAGATTATTACTTAGTTTGGCATTGATTGTTGTGATTGTTTTGCATTATGTCTTTTCTATTGATGTTACAACAATATCTTTGTGGATGTTTGTCTCTATATTTGTTGCTAGGCTTATAGTGTATATATGGTACTTAATATCTACTGTGACGGATAGAACTTATCAAAGAAATTATGAGAGTATGAAGGAATCTGATAAATTTAGCAGTATCTTCAAAAAGATCGTTACTCCTTGGTCTTTTTTATCGATAATGATACTCTTTGCTTTTGTCGTAATTTTTATAATATTGTCATACGGACAAGTGGGAACTATATTTTTTGAGTTGGCTTCATATGTACTAACTATACTACCACTACTGTATTTCGTACTTAGATATGCATCTGTTTTTTTAAATAAAGCTGTTTGTGACTATAAAAAAAATAACTTATCTGGAGCAGAGAAGAACTGCTTTAAGGGATTTGAGTTGCTTGTATTTCTAGTATCTCCACTAGTGGTGATTTTACTGTTTGCATCAGATCAGATATACAGCATTTTCTATGAGGGGATTCCGAGCTATCTTAGCAATTTTGCCCCAATATATTTGTTATTACCGATATATGTTTATTTAGTAATAATGCTACTTAGATCAAAGCTTTACTTGGGTTTGACTTTTGTGACTGCGGTATCAATTCTGATTAGTATTGTTACAATGAATGTTTTTGCATCATTTATTGGAGTGGATGGCTTGATAGTATCTTTTGGAGTTACTTTGCTTTCTTCTATACTTCTAAACTATATTATAATAGATTATTACTATCAACTTGAGTCAAGATTTTTACTTAAGAAGATTCTACTTATTTTTGTAAATGTATGCATCATTTCATTAGTGATATGGTATTTACAAAGATTTATATTAGATGTTACGATTGTGGGTAACGTAGCACTAAATAATTTTATTATGTCTTTTGTCACAATTGTAATTGCTGTGGTATTATATTATGTGCTTAGCTTGTACTTGAAGCTTACGAAAATATCACTAAAAAAAGAAGAAGTTATTAAGATTTTTGAGTAGGGGTGTTTATGGTAAAAAGAAAGGGATTTGTTATTTATTTTACAAAGAAGTTCAAAATCAAGGAGATAGAGAACCTTGTTCATATCACCTATATATCTAAGAAGGGGAAGTATCTTGTTGCTTATTGTGATGAGAAGAGGTTTGCCGGATATGTAAAGCAAATAGAAAAGGCTCCTGGTGTAATCTCGGTAGTGGAATCGCAAATGGATATGGATGAATACGTATTTGAAGAAAATGTTAGTGTTAAGTAAATATACTTGACACTGTATTTTTTTATGGTATACTAAGTTGGTCGATATTATAGGAGGATATTATAAATGGCAGTTAAATTAAGATTACAAAGATATGGTGCGAAGAAAAAACCGTTTTACAGAGTAGTTGCGGCTGATTCTCGTTCGCCAAGAGATGGTAGATTTATTGAAATTCTAGGTACATACGATGCGCTTCAAGATCCAGCAGTAATAAAGCTTGATGAAGAAAGAGTAATGCATTGGATGAATAATGGTGCACAACCTACTGATACAGTTAAATCACTATTTTCTAAAGAAGGAATCATGAAAAAATTCCATGAACAAAAGCACACTAAGTAGGGTGATTTTAAATGGAAAAATATGAAAATTTAGTTAGAAACTTATTCTTACCTTTGGTAATGCATCCAGATGATTTGGTTGTTAAAACACTCTCGGACCAAGATGGTATAACTACTTTACAAGTATTGGTTCACGCCGATGATCTTGGTAGAGTAATAGGAAAAGGTGGAAGGGTTGCTAATGCTGTGCGCACGATAGCATATGCAGGTGCTGCAAGAAGAGGTAGAAAAGTACGAATCGACATAGATTCATTCTAGAATAGCTTTCGCTATTCTTTATGCCGGTGTGGCGGAATTGGTAGACGCGTTGGACTCAAAATCCAATGGGGTCAAACCCGTGCCGGTTCGAGTCCGGCCACCGGTACCATTTGTAGAAGAAGTCACAATTGTGACTTTTTTTCATTTTTTATTCAAAATCATTGACAAAAGAATACAATTTAGTATAATAAAACTGTAATTAGCACTCACGGTTCAAGAGTGCTAAGAATAAATAAAAAGGGAGGAAGTAGAATGTTTAGTTTATATCCATATACTAGAAAAGTTGTACGTAGAAATAATAACCATAATGTATTAAATGAGTTATTTGATGACTTCTTCACAGACAACAAATCGTTCAAAGTTGATTTATCGGAAAACGAAAAAGGTTACTTAATTGAGGCTCTATTACCTGGATTCAAAAAAGACGATATTAAAATCGATTATAAAGAGGGTAAATTAGCAATTACAGTTGAGAAAGAGTTGGTTGAAGAAACTGATGAGATCAATTATCTACATAAAGAAATTGAATTCCAGAATATGAAACGAGTAATTTACTTAAAAGACATCGTCGCAAAGGATATCAAAGCGAAACTGGAAGAAGGGATTTTGAAAGTTGTTGTTCCTAAAGATGAAGCAAAAATCAATGCGTACAAAGTAGAAATCGAGTAAATTACTCGATTTTTATTTTACCCTCATCATTAACGGAGACACCTTCGGAGCGCAGTAAGTCGATTTGGATTTGTTTGAAGTAAGGGTCATTTATAGACACTGCATATTTTGAATTAACTACCCTATGCCAGGGTAGTTTGTATTTCCTGCTACAAGTTGACAATATTCTAGCAACTTGTCTAGCTCCCCTACTATTACCGGCTAGTTCAGCAATTTCACCATACGATAGATATTCACCGTGTTTTATATTGCTGATTATCTCAATTATTTTTCTAGAAAATTCTGTCATATTATCCCCTTATTATTATATCAAAGATGTAACTTTGACTCAAAAATTGTATTAGGAATTGAAAAGTAGTAAAATATACTAAGGGTGGTGAAAGTATGAAGATGCGTGATCCAATAAAAAGATTGTGCGATAATTTCAACTTGGGATATGCATTGCACAAAATTATCACCGATGATGATGGAAATCCAATTGACTATCAGTATGTAGAGTTAAATAGAAATTTTGAAGATATGACAGGGATGAATGCTGCTGAAGCAGTTGGAAAAAAAGTAACCGAAATTATTCCTGACATTAAAAAGGATCCTTTTGATTGGATACGGACGTATGGAAAGATTGCTCTTGAGGGTGGATACGAAGAATATGTTCAGTATTCTGATGTGCTCTCTAAATGGTTTACTATATATGCTTTTTCGGATGAAAAAGGTTTCTTTGTAACAGTTATAACCGATAGCATCGATGAAGGGGAACAAGAAAATATTTTGACTTACACTTCGAGAAGAAATGACTTTCTTATGAATGTACTATCCTCACCATTTGATGATATGGACTCATTACTTAATAAGTATCTTGATGCTGCCGTCAATCTTACCGAAAGTGAATATGGAATGATGTCTTTTAGAGATGATGTTGAGACAATGTCATATTCAAAATGGAATCAGCTTACTTCCTCTGTTAGTAGACCACTTACAAAAGACGAAATTAAATTTGTTGATGATAAGTTCAAGAAGAATGAAGAAGTGTTAATAAACAATACTGATTATCAGAATGATGAATCTCTATCATTCTTTAAACGATTTATGAATATGCCAATTTCAAGTGGAGGCGATTTTCAACTTAACATATTCCTCTGCAACAAAGATAATTTATATGAGACCATTGATCTATTTCAAATTAGAATCTTGACCCAAAGTATGTGGCAGTTTATTAAGAGGATGAAGATAGAAAAGGAACTAGAAAGAGAAAAACACTTGTTAGGTATAACAATTGATTCGATTGGTGAAGGTGTTGTTTCACTTAATTCTAATGGATCAATTAATTTGATTAATAATAAAGCTGTTGAGTTATTGAATGTTGATGAGGAATATCTAATAGGACAAAACTGGAGGAAATTGTATTCTGACTATACTTCTAATGAAATAGAGAAAATCAATTCATGTTTTGATGATGTTTTCTATAGTGCTGCTGATGATGTGGAGATAGAGATAGTAAATGAGAAGACTGGTAGGCATTTGATGAATATGATATCTCTTGTGCGTGATACAAAAGGACAAAAATACGGGATAGTAGTCATTATTGCGGATGTTACTGAACTTCGTAGGATAGAGGCTGAAAATGAGTATAAGAGTTACTATGATCTTCTTACAAATACATATAATAGGAGATACTGTGAGGAATACCTAAATTCACTTGAATTGAGTGTTGAATTGCCTCTTTCGGTTATTTTTGGAGATGTTGATGGACTTAAATTTGCAAACGATGTTTTCGGTCATTTTGCTGGCGATCAATTAATAGTTTCTACTGTTGATATTCTTAGGTTGTTCGTAGGTACAAACGTTATAGGTAGATGGGGTGGTGATGAGTTCTTGATAATCCTTCCAAATACTTCAGAAGAAGAAACCAAAAAGATTATTACTGATATTGATAATCATGTAGCTAAATTGCATGGGGAGATGCGGCCTTCAATTTCACTGGGGTATGCAATAAAAAGTGATGACAAAGTTACCGTGAATCAACTGATAAAAAATGCTGAATCATCTATGTATATGAACAAATTATCAAATAGTGATAAGCACAAGCAATATATTGTTGATTCAATCATTAAGAAATTATATGATACTTCCGATGAGAATGAGAGACATGCTAGCAGACTTAGAGATTTAGCAGGAAAACTCGCAGAAGAGATTGACCTGGACAAAAGCGCTGTTGATAATATTAAACTTGCTGCGTATTTACATGATATTGGAAAGATAGGTATTGAAAAAGAGATACTGGACAAAACTGAAAAACTAACTGATGAAGAGATAGAGAAAGTTAAAAGGCATCCAGAAATTGGATATCGTATAGTTAGAGCGTCAGCAAGTTTATCCAAAATTGATGATCTGATTTTGTCCCACCATGAGTTTTTTGATGGTAGCGGATACCCTAGAGGGCTTTCTGGGGATGATATTCCATTAGGTGCAAGGATAATTACGATTGTTGATGCATATGATGCTATGACGGGTAACAGAAAATATAGGGAAAAAGTTTCAAATAAGGATGCAATAAAGGAGTTGCAGGAATTATCGGGGATACAGTTTGATCCTGACCTTGTAATAGCATTCGTTAACAAAGTACTAAAATGAAATTACTGGAGGGTATATGAGTAAAGAATATGCAAAACATATTGATATAGTAATGAATGATAATAAAACTTCGTTAAATGGATTAGCACATAACGAAGTTTTGTTACGTAGAGAACAATATGGAGAGAACATTTTAAAAGAGCGAAAACAAAGGACTATTTTGGATATGATCCTGGCACAGTTCAAAGATGTGCTCACATTAGTCCTTATTGGTGCTGCGATAATCTCAATTGTAGTGAGTGGTCATTTAACTGACGGGATATTTATAATGATCATTGTTATTCTAAATATGGTCCTTAGTATTATTCAAGAAGAACGTGCATCAAACGCTTTATTGGTATTGAAAGAGATGACTGGACCATCTGCAAAAGTCATTAGAAATGGAGAGACTATCTTAATAAAAGCTTTAGAAGTTGTTCCCGGAGACTTAGTGATTATTGAAACTGGTGATTATGTTCCTTGTGACTTGAGACTTGTTGAGTCAATTAATTTAGAGATTCAGGAATCTGCACTGACAGGTGAGTCTCTTTCTGTTTCGAAAAAGTCAGATTTAGTACTTGATACCAACACTCCATTAGGAGATAGGGTAAATATGGCTTATATGTCTACGATTGTTACATATGGTAGAGGAGTTGGAATTGCAATTGCCACGGGGATGGAAACAGCAATAGGGAAAATTGCTGACCTCCTTAACAAAGTTGAGCCGGAGCCATCTCCGCTTGAAAAACGTTTAAATAAACTTGGCAAAAATCTTGCGTTTGTTGCATTAGCTGTTTGTGCTATCATTTTTGCTATTGGGTTGATACAAGGTCAAGAAGTGATAGACATTTTTATGACATCTGTTAGTTTGGCTGTCGCTGCTATACCTGAGGGATTGGTTGCGGTAGTAACGGTGGTATTAGCTGTTGGAATGAGAAGGATGGTAAGTAAGAACGCTATTATGAAGGAACTGAGTGCGGTTGAAACACTTGGGAGTACTACTGTTATATGTACAGATAAGACAGGAACATTGACACTTAATAAGATGGTTGTTCGTAAGGTATTCGATAATTCAAAGGAGTTGTCAGTTGATGGAAATGGCTATGAGTTAACAGGCTCGATTTCGGAGCACAATCATAATGTAACCACGATTGGACTAATTTCTAAGCATTGTAATGATTCTAAAATCGTTGATGGAGAATGTATTGGAGACCCTACGGAAGGTTCGCTAATTGCTCTTGCATCTAGGATCGGTATTCAAGATAGCTATGAAAGGGTATCTGAGCTGCCATTTGATTCTGAGAGAAAACTAATGTCTACCCTACATAATGTGGATGGAGAAACAGTCATGTATTCTAAGGGTGCACCAGATGAACTACTAAAGAAGTGTAGTTACTATCTTGAAGGTGGAACTATGCACGAAATAGATGATTCGTTTGTTAATAGAATAAACAATGCAAATAATTCTTTTGCAAAAGAGGCTATGAGAGTACTTGGTTTTGCGTTCAAAAGCACGAAAACTCTTGTGGAAAAAGATCTAGTATTTGTTGGACTAGTAGGAATAATTGATCCTCCTAGAATAGAAACTATTAGCGCAATTGAAATGTGTAAGGAAGCCGGAATTAGAGTTGTGATGATAACTGGAGATCACAAACTGACCGCAACAGCGATTGGGCAGAATATCGGTTTGCTGAGTAAGGATGATATCGCACTCTCTGGCTCAGAACTTGATGATATGAGTGATGAGGAGTTTTCCGATGCTGTTTTTAAAAGTAATGTATTTGCAAGAGTGTCTCCAGAACATAAGGTTAAGATTGTTAAAGCATTAAAGGATAATGGAGAAATTGCTGCTATGACTGGAGATGGCGTGAATGATGCTCCTGCACTGAAACAAGCTGATATTGGAATTGCAATGGGGATAACAGGAACTGATGTATCCAAGGAGAGTTCTGATATGGTGTTAACTGATGATAATTTTAATTCAATTGTTGATGCGGTTGAGGAAGGCAGAGTGATATATAGTAATATCAAAAAATTCATTGGCTTTTTGCTTTCATGCAACATTGGTGAGATTTTGATAATCTTCATTGCTATGTTAATCGGATGGGGAACACCTTTACTACCGGTTCAGATTCTTTGGATAAACTTAATAACTGATTCGTTCCCGGCATTCGCATTAGGTTTAGAAGAAAAAGAAGATGGAATAATGAGACAACAACCCAGAAATCCAGCTGATCCGATAATTGATAAGGATATGAAAATAACAATAATTGTCCAAAGCATTTTCTTAGCTTTTGCTGTATTGATATCATTCCGAATTGGGTTGAGTTTAGAAAATGGTACTGATTTGTATATAGCAGAAACATTTGCATTTGTTACTCTAATTATTGGAGAGTTGTTAAGAGGGTATTCTGCAAGAGGTAATGAGATGTCGCTGTTTAAGATGAGAGTATTTTCTAACAAGTTCCTAAATTACGCAGTTTTAATTGGTCTATTACTACTTGTTTCGGTAGTATATATAAGTCCACTTAATTCAATATTTAAAACATTCCCTCTATACTGGAAGGATTTAATTATCGCAATGTCGTTGGGACTGGTTCCTCTCGTAGGCGGAGAACTGGCAAAAACATTAAAAAAAAACTAGGCAAACGCCTAGTTTTTTGTTATATCGTATAGTAGGGATTCCATATCAGAACTTGGTAACCCGGTATATCTCAATAATACCTTGTTGCTCTCCTTCGATATTTTACGTACTAGAATATCCTTTTGTGCACAGTTGTTAGCGAATTTATCCATGTGGAACTCGTTTTTAAATTCAAGAATTATACTGCCTCCAGCATCATCGCTATCTACTTTGATATCAGGTCTATATTTCCCAATAATATTAATGAGCAACTCGTTTTTCTTTCTGTATATTTTGCGGATTTTTCTTATGTGTTTATCAAACTCACCTGACATCATAAAGCTGGACATTGCGAGTTGATCTATCTTGGATGCAGACTGAGAATATTTAGTACTTTTGTTGTATTCGGCTAGTAGTTTCTCGGGCAAGACCATATAGCTTAATCGAAGTGAGGGTATAAATAGTGAAGAAAAACTACCGATGTAAATTATGTTATTTCCTTTATCCATCCCTTGCATTGAAGGGACTGGTTGCCCCCTATACCTAAGGATGCTATCATGGTCATCTTCGATGATATACGATTCTGTATCGCTTGCCCATTCGATTAGTTTTTGTCTATTTCCAACACTCATTACAGCCCCTGTAGGATACTGGTGAGAAGGGGAAGTGTACAGTAAATTAATGTTTTGCTCAACAAGATTATCAATTGATATATCTTCTGCAATATGAATTGAGCAAGAATTTACTTTTTGTAAATTAAATAGATCAATTGCCTTCTCGAAACCTGGAGTTTCATATCCTACAATTGGCTCGGAAATTAGAGATAGTATTATGCATAGAAGTTGTTGCACACCACTAGATATGATTATTTGCTCTGAGTGACATCTAACTCCTCTATATCGCGATATGAACTTCATTATTTCCTGCCGTAGAACTAATTCGCCGTTGAAATCCGGAGGAGTTAAGACACTTGGATTATTTATTGCTTTGGTGATGTGTCTCTTCCAAATTGACAAGTCAACAGTATTGCTCGTTACTCCAGTATTGATGTATCTTGTATTTTTGACTTGTTGAATATTTGATTTGGGTTCTGTATGAAATGATTTTATTTCTTCAACATAATACCCCATTCTTTCCCTGCCGATAATATATCCTTCTGTCTGAAGCTGGTTATAAGCATTTTCAATTGTTGTAACACTTAAAGAAAGCTGTGAAGCTAGCTCTCTGATAGATGGCATTTTTGTGTCTTGCCTCACTTCTCCTGACAGTATTTTGTCTCTTATTTGTGAGTACACTTGATAATAAATTGGCTTTCTATCTTTGATTATTCTTATATACATACTGCACCTCTTAAAAAATAACAAATTGTATATTTTAATACATACAGTTGTATTGTACTATATTACTTGTGAAAGGGGAACACTATGAAGACAAAAGACTTAGTACTTACATCACTTTTTGTAGCTTTAGTATTTGTAATGACATCAATTAATGTATATCCATCACCAACCGGTGGATGGGTACATGCAGGTTATATTGCACTTTTTCCAATTGCAATTGTGTTTGGTAAATATAAAGGAGCAGTTGCAGGTGGCTTTGGTATGGCACTTTATGATTGGTTATCGCAAGCTGGAATTCCTTGGATTCCAGGGACGTTTGTTATAGTATCTCTAGTAGGTTATTCAGTTGGAATAATATCAAGAGGTGGGGAAAAACCAGTTGACACAATTATAGCCCTGATAGTAGGGTGTATAATATCTGTTGGGGGATATTTGCTATATAACGCATATTATCTAGGATTCGGATTAGAAGCTTCACTAGTATCATCGATTGGAGATTCTATTAAAGTAGTATCTTCTGCGATAATAGCATTCTTTTTAGCAAAGGTTTTACATAAAGTAAAAAACACTCTGTAAAAACAAAGTGTTAAGAAAATATTAGGTAAGCGAGATGATAAAGCTCGCTTTTTTTCTTGTTTAGTTTCAAATTTGGATCATACTTATTAACGAATTCATCTCGTAATTGATTGTAAGTGTATGCTTTCTTTCTTTTGATGGATAGTTGCAGGCAACTATATTCCAATAGTCTAACCAATGTATCTTTTACGCTGGCTTGCATAGGTAATCTTAATCTTTTTTTTACAAAAGGCAATATCTCATCATTTACTGTGTTGGCATTAACTTGATTAGAAGAAAGCACTTTTGCCATTAGACGTACGTTTATTATTGATGCTTTTTTTATAAATCTCACAAATGATTTTTCGGATGGGATTTTTCTAATGAAGAATTTATCACCTTCCAACTTGTTGAATGCTTTCAAAGTATCCAAGTATCCTAAGTTAATGTTGTCGTTAGCAATTTCCGGTGTGAATGAAAGAATTCCTGATAGTCTTTCACTCGGCCTAATATAAGTTATTTCCATATTATTCTTAACTTTTCTTTGAAAACCTACTCCATTTAAATCGACTGCAATTACTTTCTTTACTCCAGTCCTTGATATTAAATTTATTGGTATATTATCGTACAGACCACCGTCTAAAAATGTTTGTCCATCAAGTTTCATTGGTGAAAACACCGGTAAGAAACTTGATGCTAGCATATAATCAACAAGTTTTCCCTTGGGGATATCATCAATCATAAGTTGCAATGGCTTGAAAGTAGGCATTTTTATAGTAACTAGTCCGAATTTAATTTTTGATTTTCTAATTTTATTCTCATCTAGATTTTCTTCAATTAGTCTTTTCAAGGGAGTGACATCGAATCCTCTATTTTTAGCGAATTTAAATAATTGAGTCAAAAGTTTAGTTACTTGAAAACTCTTAACACTACGCAAACTAGTATTCCTTAGTTCGTTGAAAAAATCAATATCAATATCCATAACATGATCCATCTCTATGTTTGCCCATACTTTGTATGCTTTTTTATAAGCCCCTTGCGCATAAAAAGCTCCGTTTAATGAGCCAACTGATGTTCCAGTTACTGCGCTAACCTTAACTCCTAATTTCTTGAGCGCCTTCCATGCGCCTATTTGATATGCTCCTCTAGCTCCACCACCACTAAATACTAATCCATACATAGTAAGCCTCCTATCTAAATTATATATCAAAGTGAAGAAGTAGTAAATCAACATATATTGTAATCAATACAATTTTGAATTACCCATTGACAAGTAATAATGGCAATTATATAATGAAATTATAATTGAAATGAGTTCAACTTAAGATTATGGAACAAGAGGTGGTTCTGTGAATGCCTCTTTAATTAGGCAAACACTGCAAGAGTATGATGTTAAACCATCATTATCTCGCATAAAAATTTATGATTACTTATACAACAATCGTATTCATCCATCAGCAGAGATGATCTACAAAGCATTAGTAGATGAGCTGATTACCTTATCGAAGACTACTGTATATAATACTATGCATCTTTTTGCAGATAAGGGAATAGTGAGAACGATTGGTTTTCCTAATGAAGAAACTAGATTTGACATAAACGTAACTCCGCATTATCATTTTAAGTGTAGGAATTGTGGGAATGTTTATGATATACCGTATTCAAAGGTAGATATTGAATCATCTGTAAGGGATGGTTTTGATATAGAAACAGTAGAAGTGCATATGATAGGACGTTGTCCTAAATGCTCATAAAGGAGGAAAGAATGAAACTTAAAGGTACAAAAACAGAAAAAAATTTATGGGAAGCATTTGCTGGGGAATCACAGGCAAGAAATAAGTATTCATATTATGCATCTCAAGCTAAAAAGGATGGATATCAGCAAATTGCTGATTTGTTTGAAATTACTGCAAATAATGAAAAAGAGCATGCTAAAATTTGGTTCAAGTTGTTAATGGATGGAATCAATCCTACTATTGAGAATTTGAAGGACGCTGCTGGTGGAGAACACTATGAGTGGACTGAGATGTACAAGAACTTTGCTGAGACTGCAAAAGAAGAAGGTTTTGATGATATAGCTAAATTATTTACTCAAGTCGCTGAGATCGAAAAACATCACGAGGAGAGATACTTAGCCTTACTTAATAATATTGAAAATAACAAAGTGTTTATTAAGGATGAAGAAGTAATTTGGGAATGTAAGAATTGTGGACATTTACACAAAGGGAAGAGAGCTCTAGAGATGTGTCCGGTTTGTGCACATCCTAAGCCATATTTCATGATTCATCCTAAAAATTATTAAAAGGAGGAAACTATGATTAAGAAACATGACATTCATCGTTGTAATATTTGTGGAAACATCGTAGAATTCATTGTTGCAAGTGGTGTTCCTATTATCTGCTGTGGTGAGAAAATGGAACAACTTATTCCACAAACTGCCGATCAATCATTGGAAAAACATGTACCGTTTGTTGAAGAAGTTCAGGATGGTTATATTGTAAGTGTGGGTAAGGAAGTAGCACATCCGATGACCGAAGAACATTACATTCAGTTTATTGAATTAATAATTGATGGCAAAATCGTAGAAAGAATCGAATTAAACCCAGGTGATGAACCAAAAGCTCATTTCATCGTTCACAAGGGTGAAGATGTACTAGCTAGGGAATATTGTAATATCCATGGATTATGGGCTAATAAATAAACCAGATTATGTCTGGTTTTTTTATCACTTTACGTTTAGCACTCCATACTTGACAGTGCTAATAGCCTTTGGTAGAATATTATCGTACGTTCGGAGGTGATATTATGCAAATGATGCCTGACTATGAAAACGATAGTAAAATTCTCGAGAAATTCGGACGAGATTTAGTTGAAGATGTTAAGAATGGTAAGGTCGATCCAGTAATTGGTAGGGATGATGAGATAAGAAGAATCATTCGTATTTTATCGCGTAAGACTAAGAATAATCCTATCCTAATTGGAGAGCCTGGTGTTGGGAAGACTGCGATTATTGAAGGTCTTGCATGGAGGATAGTTAAAAGGGACGTTCCCGAAACATTGAAGGATATGACAATCTATGAATTAGATCTTGCTTCATTAATTGCCGGAGCGAAATTTAGGGGCGAATTTGAGGAGAGACTAAAAGCTGTTTTGAAGAAGATTAAGGAAAGTTCGGGTCAGATTATACTATTCATCGATGAGATACATATGGTTGTTGGAGCAGGAAAAGCTGAAGGAGCTATGGATGCAGGAAATATGCTCAAGCCAATGTTGGCTAGAGGGGAACTTCACTGTATTGGGGCGACTACATTAAATGAGTACAGACAAAATATTGAAAAGGATGCTGCATTGGAGAGAAGATTTCAAAAAATATTAGTATCTGAGCCTGATATTGAAAACACAATAAGTATTCTAAGAGGTCTAAAAGAACGATTTGAGGTGCACCATGGTGTGACAATATCTGATAGTGCCCTAGTAAGCGCAGCGAATCTATCTAATAGATATATTACAGATCGGTTTTTGCCGGATAAAGCAATAGATTTAGTTGATGAAGCATGCGCAATCATTAGAACTGAAATTGACTCGGTTCCGGAAGTTCTAGATGAAGTTATGAGAAAGATAATGCAACTTGAAATCGAGAAGGAATCATTGAAAAAAGAAAGAGATTCAATATCAAAGAAACGATTTGAAAAAGTTAAGAACGATTTAGCTGAGGCACAAATTAAGGAAAGCGAATTAAGAAGTAAATGGTCATCTCAAAAAGAGAAATTGGCTACGATTAAGACAATTAAAGAAGAACTAGAGCAAGCTAGAACGAATTTGGACAAGGCAACAAATGATTATGATTATACGGAAGCTGCAATTTTACAAAACTCTACTATTCCAGTCTTAGAGCAAAAACTTGAGAAATCTAAGCAAGGTCTAGATGAGTCATTAATTAGTGATGTTGTGAACGATGACCACATTGCTGAAATTGTATCAAAATGGACTAATATTCCGGTTTCAAAATTAATGCAAGGAGAAGTTGAAAAATTACTTCATTTATATGATGATCTAAGAAAGGATGTTATTGGTCAAGATGAGGCACTACGTCTTGTAAGCGATGCGGTTGTGAGAGCAAGAGCTGGGATTAAGGATCCCAATAGACCCATTGGCTCATTTATGTTCTTAGGACCTACTGGTGTTGGTAAAACAGAGGTTGCTAGAGCACTTGCAAAGAGTTTGTTTGATTCAAAGAAACAGATTGTAAGGATCGACATGAGCGAATATATGGAGCAGCACTCTGTTGCTAGATTGATAGGGGCCCCACCTGGATATGTAGGTTTTGATGAAGGGGGACAACTCACCGAAGCTGTTAGAAGGAAACCATACAGCATAGTATTATTTGATGAAATTGAAAAAGCACACAAGGAAGTATTCAATGTGCTTTTGCAAATATTAGATGATGGACATATAACAGATTCTCATGGACGAACTGTAGACTTCAAAAATACTATAGTTATTATGACTAGTAATATAGGGAGTGAGTATTTACTTGATGGAAAGGAAAAAGAAGTCATACATAATGAGATAAAGAAATATTTTAGACCAGAGTTTTTGAATAGGTTAGATGAAATAATCGTATTTAATACATTGTCTAAGAACGTTATAACAAAGATTATTGATAAATTAATTAGTGAACTTGAATATAGACTAACTCACACCGAACTCAAGATTAATTTAACTGATAATGCTAGGAAGAAAATATTAACTGAAGGCTTTGATATACATTATGGAGCACGACCTATTAAGAGATATATACAAAAACACATTGAGACATTGATCGCAACAATGATAATAAAAAATGAAGTTGATTATGGGGATACACTTACGATTGATGTTGTTAATGATCAAATTACTATAGAGAGGTAAATATGGGAAAAAGAAAGTTTAAAACTGAATCAAGAAGAATATTAGATTTAATGATTAACTCAATCTATATGAACAAAGAGATTTTTCTAAGGGAGTTAATTTCAAATGCATCAGATGCGATTGATAAGTACCACTATCGTTCATTAACAGAGAACTTAAAGCAGAAAGACTATTATATCAAGATTGCAATTGATCATAAAAATCGTAAGTTAACGATAACTGACAATGGTATTGGTATGACTGAAACTGAGTTACATAATAACTTAGGTGTTATTGCTAAAAGTGGTTCTAAAGAATTTTTGGATAAGTTGGAGAACTCGGATAACATTGACGTAATAGGACAGTTTGGGGTAGGATTCTACTCAAGTTTTATGGTTGCTGATCTAGTTGAGGTTATTACAAAAAGTCCCGACTCAAACTCAGGATATAAATGGACTAGTAAAGGTGAAGATACTTACGATATAAAGGAATACGATAAAAAGGATATAGGTACTGAAATAATTCTTCACTTAAGAACAGATGATGATTATGATAAGTATTTACAGGAGTATACTGTTCAAAACCTAATAACAAAGTATTCAGACTATATAAAATATCCAATAAAGATGGATATCACAAAAGTTGAAAAGGAAGAAACTGTTATTGAGGAAATAACTGTTAACTCAATGACACCATTGTGGAAACGTGAACGAAGAAGAATGAAAAAAGATGAGATTAACAGTTTCTATAAAGAGCAGTTTAACGACTTCGAAGACCCTTTCAAGATGATCCATTCGAGAGTTGAAGGGAAACTGACATATGAATCAATGTTATTTATCCCTAATAGAGTACCAATGGATTTATATAGTAAATCATATGAAAAGGGCTTACAACTTTATTCAAAGGGCGTTCTGATAATGGATAAGTGTAAGGATCTTGTCCCTGAATGGATGATGTTTGTAAGAGGGGTAGTTGATACTGCAGATCTTGATTTGAATATTTCAAGGGAGACTTTACAAAAGTCACGTAAAATCAAAGAGATTTCTGTTGCTGTTGAGAAAAAATTCAAGAATGAACTGGCAAAGATGTTGAAAAAAGATCGTGATTCATATTACGAGTTTTGGAAACTGTTTGGACTGAACGTGAAGTATGGTGTGTATGAGTCTTATGGAATGAAGAAAGATCTATTGAAAGATTTGCTAATTTTCTCCTCATTACATAATGAATACATAACATTGAGTGAGTATGTTGAATCCATGGTGAAAGATCAGGAGTTCATTTACTATGCTACTGGGAACACATTGGAACAAGTCAAATCTATCCCACAACTTGATGTAGTGAAGGAAAAGGGATATGAGGTGTTGTTGCTTACAGATGACATAGATGAATTCATGATTAACATCCTATCAGAGTATGAAGGAAAAAAATTTAAATCAATAATGAGTAGTGATCTTGATTTGCTATCTGATGATGAGAAGAATGAACTCGATACGAAAACAAAGACTAGCAAAAATTTATTAAGCGCAATAAAGAAGGACTTAGAAGGTCGAGTAACTGATGTTAGATTATCATCTAGATTAAAGGATTCTCCAGTGTGCATTGTGAGTGAAGGCCAAGTATCCATCGAGATGGAAAAGGTTATCGCTTCAATGCCGGGTGAAAATAAGATGAAAGCTGAAAAAATATTGGAAATTAATCCAAACCATGAGATATTCCAAGCACTGGAAGAGGCTTATGGTAATAAAAAGAATGTTAAGGAGTACTCTGAATTAATGTATGCGCAGGCAATGTTAATTGAAGGGATGCCACTTGAAAATCCTACGGCTTTCTCGAAAACGTTAAGCAAAATTATGGTTAGGAGCATGAAATAAATATGAAAACACTAATAGTTTATTATACAAAGACAAATACTACTAAGGAAATAGCCGAAAGAATTGCAGAAAAACTTATCTCAAAAGGACATGATGTAGATATCATGTTAGTAGACGAGAATATTGATTTAGGTATGTATGAAAATGTTGTTATTGGAGCACCAATTAACGGTATGAGAATGGTGCCTGAGTTTCAAAAATTCATTGATGAAAATTATGTACTATTGCAGGCAAAGAATGTCTCTATTTTTGCGGTATCATATCTAATTAGGATAGGTCGCATGATGTGGCAAAAGGCAATTAGAAGAGCAGTAAAAAATTATGAAACAATATCATCAAACATAAAAATATTTCAAGGAAGAATTGATAAACCATTTTCTGCATTCCCTAGATTTATGTTTGGAGTTAAGAAGAGTACTCCAACTGATTTACGTGAGTGGTCTGTCATTGATAAGTGGATAGATACATTATAAAAGGAATTCTCATTTGAGAATTCCTTTTTCCTTAAAGTAAGATAATAACGAGAAGGCTGCGGGAATAAGCAAAAACATCATTTCGAACACAAACATGAATCTGTGACGGTTGATTGACATTACGATGTTAAATAAAATAAACGCACTTATGCTCATTGATGCTCCTAGTAAATCGAACTTAAAACCAATAATAATACCTACAAAAATAAAGGAAAATATTACTATTTCAACTACTTCAGCTGGTGTAGGTGAAATACCATCAGGTTCTAAAATGTGTCCAATTACAATCATAAGAACTAGGGCCAATACAATTGATCCAGTGATAATTGCCAATAATCTAAACTTATTTTTCATTATCTGATATTGGTATCCAAACTTCGTATCCAGTGTTTCCACTAGAATCAGTTTCCCCTGAGTATAGTTCTAGTTCGGTATGTCCTAATCTTATGTATTCTGGGTGATCCTCAAACCATTTTGGAATACGCTTGAATATATCTTGGATTCCCTCTGGTAGTTTTCCAAATCCTAGAAACTTAACCCAAGTTGATTCAGGTATATTTAGTTTTGGATAATCCAAGTTTTGCCCTTTGTATTCTATGGCAATATAGTAATCAAAAGTCTTAGTTGCTAGGTTAAAATTACTTATTACTCCCATTATGCCTTTCTCACTTAAATTATCTTTAAGTATTGAATAGGTCTCATCTTGCATTATCTCATCCCAAAACATAGGAATTTTCTTGAAATTCATGCCTTGTTCAGTAGAGGTAGTAATCATTGGTCCAGTAATCGTAAAAGCCTTCTCACTCTTAATTTCATATTTCATAATATCACCTCACTATATTATACCATTTATACCAAAGTAATTGAATTGTGACCAGAAAAATTAACCATTAAAAAACTTACTCAATATGGTATAATCAAAATATAAAAACTACATATGGAGGATGGAACAATTAGTAAGAATACAGTAGTAGAACAGATTACTGAATTACTTGCTGGAGTTAATGACTTAACGGGATATTTAGTAATTGACAATGGAGACATGCATTTTTACTTTCCTGAATCGATGGTTGATTCATTTAATTTTCGAATACGCTCTGCTGAAATAGCTCAGGGTGTTTTTGTTATAGAGGCAAAACATTTCTTTTCATCATTTACTATTGAGTTAGTAAATGATAGTTTTGATAAAGGAAATATTTTGAAATTCTTTTCAAACGATGCTGATGTTTATAATTATTTAGATGAGAAGAAGATCACTTTTGCTTTTCGTTCTTATGACCGTGAAATTCATAGATATGGTTATTATGAAGCAATAATTGAAAAGCAAACTTCAGTGAAAGAGTCGTTGATTGCTAAAATGGATGTTACAAAGCTTGCATATGAAGAAGCTGAAAAATATGAAACTGCAACAATTCTTAGTTTTGATGACTTAGATGTTAGGAATGAAGTTATTGGAACTTGGAGTTTTAATTATGATAAGATTCATCACGAAGCCGTTGTAAATGAGGCTTTTTGCAATATTCTTGGAATTCCTAAGGCAAAGACCTTTGGAATCTCACGACTGCCTCTAATGTTTGATTTAGATGATGAAGAATCAAGAAATTCAAAGGCTCAATTATCTGAACTTAACTTACTTGCTTCTCGGGGAGTAATAGATACTTTTTCAGTTGATTTAAAGGTTCGTAAACATGACACAAATGAGTTTGTATATATAAAAGACATAACTACTGTATATGATAGATTTCTAGATCACGCAATTAGGCACGCTCAGGGGATTTTCATCGACATTACCGAGGAAAAGACAAAGACAAAGTATTACGAGAACTTATATAATAGATTATCATTTGCAGAGCAAATTGGTAATTTTGGTTCATGGATGATTGATAGTAATGAATCTTTAGATTCTATGCTAATATCTAGCAAAGGTAAGTACTTACTTGGACTTTTCGAAATGTCTGGAGACAAGCTTTCATATGATGAACTATGTGTGAATTTTCTATCTTCGGATGGCACTGAGAATATCTCTAACGAGTTTAGGGATTTCCTGATTGGAAAATCTGATTATATTGATTTGAAGTTTTATATTAATTTAGAAAATTCTATTAGGTGGCTAAAACTTGAAGGGGTTTTCATTGATAAGGACGCTGAAGGTAGAGTAATCAAGGCTGTTGGTACACTTCAAGATATTACGAAAGAGCAGTTGGAGATAATAAGAACAAGGGAGCTGTACTATACTGATGAGTTGACCGGTCTACCAAATAGAGAAAAGCTATTCCTTGATTATGAGAAGGGTGATTTTGAAGGACAATACTTTGTGTATGGTGATTTACGAAATTTCAAAAGTATAAATGATACCTATGGACATAGCATCGGGAATATAATGTTAAGGGCTTTTGCAGAACGTATAAGCAAGTACTGTGACATTGAGGATAGACTGTATAGATTATATGGAGATGAGTTTATATTTATTTTGAAATTACAGTCATCTGACAGTATCGTTGAAGCTCTTAATAGATTCTTTGATTTTATGGCTGAACCATATGATGTTAATAAAGAAAGAATCGAGCTCCAAATCACATTGGGAGTAATTGAGAACTTTGATAATACATTGCCATTGGGTAGGTTGCTAAAACAAGGTGACGATGCTATGTATATGGCTAAGAGGCTTGGGAAGGATTACTATGTTGTAGGTCCTGAGTGGATACAAAAAGATTATGTCTATAAGAAAAACGAAATAAGGGATATTTACGAACTAGAAACTGTTGACTTACTGATTAAGCAAAGTGGTTTCTTCTTTGACAATCCAGGATTCTTTATATTTGGACAATTTTATCTTGACGGGGAAACATATAATTATAATACCAAGTATTGTGTAGAGGAATATGAACTACATGATACTGCTGAATTTGTTCATAAGAATATATATAGAACTGATTTTAAAGTTTCGTGGCTTAGTAAAATTCAGGAGCAACTGGGAGATATCGAATTTAATAAGTTATGGGAGGACTACTACGAAATATTCACTAACTTTGACAAAGATGAGTTTGACGTAGTATTCCCATACCGACAAAAAGGTAAGTTCAACCGCGAACTAATTAGGATGATTGGTAGAGTACATAAGAGAGACGATAATGGTTCTCCAAGAATGGTTTTTGGTACTATAACAAATATTTCTACTCAAAGGTTATCCAGTTGGCATAGGGATTTGATTAATGAATCGTTGTTACTAGGAGAGTCATTTTATTTGATTCAAATCAAGAGTAGTCCGATTATTGTTTGTAGTAGGTCTGCTAAATTTGTTTTAGGACTTCCACAAACTGGTGATGATACTCACTTGACAAAAGAAGACACAGAAGATTTTTACAACTATCAGTTGGATGGTGGAAGGAGTATGAAGGAAGCACTTTCACTAAATAACGATATCTATATTGGGAACCGAGATGCTGTGGTTTACACATTTACGTATAATCGTCCTGATAAGGAAATCCGATATATGAGAATGATTTCTAAGCCTTTCGAACGCGATAAAGATGGCCATGCGATTGCGGTAATTTCTTATATGACTGACGTTACTGAGTCTACTACGAAGCAACAAGAACTAACCGAACTTAATAACTTCTATAATCTTGCAATCGCTGCCGGAAAAATGGGAGCGTGGAATGTCGAGATTGATGAAAAAGGCAATCCCAAGAACTTTAACTATAGTGGAGAAAACTTTCTAGAGTTATTTGGAATTGATAGTGATTCTAACAACGAAAATGTTTTGAATAAGGCAATTAGTGTTTTAGACGAATCTGGTGATGAATCGTGGAATAGTTTTAAGAAAGAATTGAAATCTATTACAAACCAACAGTCAATAAATGAAGAAGTTGAAAAAGTATTCAAAATCTACAATAAAACTCTTGATGAGTATAGGTATATCAAGCATCGTATACGTTCAATTGGGATAAAATCATCTGTTCAAAAGAGTGTAGCAGGAGTTTTATATGACGTAACTGACAGATATTTGATGCAGGAGAGGTATCGATATCTTGCATTTAACGATGGGTTAACAAATTTACCTAATAGGGATTTTCTGTATGAGAAGTATAGAAATGGTATGTTTGATAATCGAATTATGCTTTATATAGATATTATCAACTTTAAAGAAATAAAAGGAATGTACGGTCATGCTGTTTCAGACCAAGTTTTAAGAGAGTTTTCAGCACGCATCCAACAAATTGTAAAGGATAGAAAAAATGTTGCAAAGGAGATCTATCATTTATATAGTTCAGAGTTTATAATTTTCTGCGATACTATCAAAGTAAGTAATATCGAGAGTGAAATTCATAATTTTCTTATGAAACTAAAACTACCTTATGAAATTCGTGACTTCAATGTTATTGTTGATGTGAAAATGGGAGTTGTGCCACATCTCTCAATGTATAGAAGTATTGATGAAATACTTCAGGTAGCTGATAAGGTAATGTATATCGTGCACCGTTCTAATGAGGATTTCTACATACTTCGTAAGGAGTATTCAGTTTATGATCTTGAGTTTGAAATCAACAATAGATTATCTTTAGGAATAAATGAAGATGAAGTTATTCCCTATTTTCAACCAATTACTGACTGCAATCAAAACATCGTAGGTGTCGAATTACTTGCTAGATGGATAATTGATGGAAAAATAATCGAGCCAATTGATTTCATTGATTTGGCAATTAGGAAAAACAAGATAAGTGAAATTGATTCAATAGTAACAAAGAAAGGATTATTTGAATTTAAGCAATTGATAGAGGAGAAGTTGATTTCAAAGGATTCAATAGTCACTGTTAATATATCCGATATATCATTACTTCAAAAGAGGATGATAGACTATATTGCGTATGAGATTAAGGAAAACAAACTAAAACCAGGGCAAGTAGCTATTGAAATTTCTGAGAAGAATCTCTCAAGTTTGTTTGATAACACACAGGTTATTAAGGAGTTGAGGAGTATTGGAGTATTGATTGCATTAGATGATTTTAGCTCTGGAAATTCAAGTTTGAACACGCTTCGCTTTGATATATGTGACATCATAAAGATTGACAAGTTATTGCTATGGGATGCTGTAAAGGATCAAGAGATTAATAAAGTATTTGATTTCTTTAATCAGTTCTTCACTACACAAGGTATGACCGTTATTATTGAAGGTGTTGAGACAAAGAAACAGGTTGGAATTATTCCTAAAAATAAATCCACATATGCACAAGGAGATCACTTTGCAAAGGCAATGAGTATTGAGAAACTGAGAGATTTTTTGAAAAATAAGAAATGAAAAAATTATTCTACTTAAGTGTCGCAATATTATGTAATGCAGTTGGTATAGGACTTATGACAAAATCGGAAATGGGAATGACTGTCTGGGGCAGCAGTGCTTTTAGTGTTTCTGAATATTTTTCTATTTCATTAGGTTTGTCATTCTTTATAATATCAGTGATTTTTTATTTGGCAGGTGCAGTGATTGTTAAAAGAATAAACTTCTTCAAGATGTTGCAATCATTTGTGTTTGCCATTTTATACGGGCTTTTGTTAGACCAACTACTGTTGCTTACATCTGATATTTTAGTATCATCTCTTGTAATGAGGCTGATTGTAAATGTTTCTGGATTACTTATTTTGCTTTTTGGTATTACTATACATATCAGGTTAGGGATAGCTGTACATCCAATGGATGTATATTTATACTCATTACACGAATCAACTGGAAGTGTCAAAAAAGGAACATATATAGCTTACTTTAGCGCATTCTCCATAGTGATTATTTTCAGTCTGTTAAGTGGAAGAATACTTGGAGTAGGTGTTGGTACCATTCTTACTTTAGCTTTTGGTGGAATGATTATGTACTATATGGATAAATTGGTTACAAAAATTACGAATTTATAGATCAATAAACACATTCTTTTTCATAGAATGTGTTTACATTTTAAGTATTGGTTATGGTATACTTATTTCGGTAATAATCTTTTAGAAAAGAGGAGACAATATGAGAATTGAGAAGCATCCAGTCCTTGAATTTTCTAGAGGTAAGACTCTAAACTTTACATTTAATGGTATAGAGATGACTGGCTATGAGGGTGAAACAATTGCTGCTGCATTACATGCTGCGAGTGTCAAGGTTTTGGGCTATAGTCCATATCTTCACAGACCTCGTGGTTTCTATTGTGCGATAGGTAATTGCGCCCAATGTAACATGGTAGTAAATGGTGAAGCAAACGTACGCACGTGCGTGACTTTACTAAAAGAGGGAGACATTGTGGAAACACAGAAAGGTATGGGAGAAATCATATGAGAAAGGTTGAATTAGCAATCGTTGGTGCTGGTCCAGCTGGATTATGTGCCGCAATCTCTGCCGCTTCAATGGGGAGCACTGTTTTAATAATTGATAGAAGTGAAGCCATTGGGGGACAGTTAATCAAACAAACACATATGTTTTTTGGCTCGGAAAAGCAATACGCATCTACTCGAGGAATTGACATACCGAAAATTTTATTAGATGAATTAAGTAAGTATGAAGACAAAATTGAGATTATGACGGATGCAACTGTATTGGGTATCTACGAGGACAAAGTAATGACCATATTACAGGGTGAGAATTACTTTAAGGTTAGTCCTAGCGCAATCATTGTTGCAACAGGAGCTAGCGAGAAAGTATTAGCATTTCCTAATAATGATTTACCAGGTATTTATGGAGCAGGAGCCGTTCAAACTTTGATGAATGTATACGGTGTTAAACCTGGTGACAAAGTAATTATGGTAGGAGCAGGAAACATTGGACTTATAGTAAGTTATCAGTTAATTCAAGCACAAGTAGAAGTAGTTGCGGTATTAGACGCTGCACCTTCAATTGGTGGATATTTAGTCCATGCTCAGAAACTTACTAGACTAGGCGTTCCTATTTACACATCACACTCAATAAAAGAAGCACAAGGGACGGATTTCTTAGAAAGAATCGTTGCATGGAAATTGGATGAAAACTGGAATGGTATTGCAGGAACTGAAATAGAATTTGACGTTGATGTCTGCTGCTTATCAGTAGGATTAACTCCATTATCTGAACTATTATCACAAGTTGGTTGCCAGATGAAATATGTTCCAGAATTAAGTGGTGCAGTTCCTCTGATTAATAAAAACCAAGAAACAACAGTTGATAAGATATTTGTGGCTGGAGATGTATCTGGAGTTGAAGAGGCATCAAGTGCAATGGTTGAAGGGTATATTGCAGGATTGCAAGCTGCCAAAAAACTTGGTTACACTCATAAAGATTTCGATCAACTAATGAGTGATTATAGGAATCAGTTAAATGACCTTAGAAGTGGTCATCATGGAGAAAGAATTAGAACTGGTGTAGAAAAAATCATCATTGAAGGTGAATCATGTTAAAAAAGACTGGAATTGCTACGAAAGATCAAGTAGAAAATAAGTTCAAGGAGTTGCTTGAATCTAAGAATTGTAAAGGTGCTATTCTTGAGTGCTATGAGGATATTCCATGTAACCCTTGTAGTACATCTTGTCCAACTGATGCTATTACAGTTGAACCAGATATTAATCAGCAACCCGTTATTGATTATGATAAATGTTCGAGCTGTGGAATTTGTGTATATAATTGTCCAGGTTTAGCTATTTTTGTTGTTGAACCAAATCATAAACCTAATACAGCATTATTCAAGATATCATATGAACTTTTACCTTTACCAGAAGTAGGTCAAGTAGTAAAAGGGATTTCAAGAGAAGGTAAAGAAATCTGTGACTGTACTGTCACTAGGATTATAAATGGTAACAAACAAGATAGAACAGCATTACTATATGTTGAAGTGCCTAAAGAGGTTATGTTTGAATTTATCACTGTAAAGGTAGGTGAATAATATGGCAAAAACTATAATATGTCGTTGCGCTGATATTACTCAAGAGGATATTCAAAATCTTTTAGACAGTGGAGTAACTGAAATAGAGGAAATTAAACGTTTTACTAGGCTAGGTATGGGACCTTGTCAAGGAAGAACTTGTATGCAACTTATTCAAAGAATAGTAGCTGAACATAATAATATGCATATTAAGGATGTTAAATTGCATACCGCAAGACCTCCTGTTACAGGAGTTAAACTTAAATATATAGCCAGAGGTGATGAATAATGAAAGCAAATGTTGTTATTGTAGGTGGTGGAGTTTCTGGTTGTGCAATAGCTTATAACCTTGCTAAAAAAGGTATGAAAGATATTGTTGTTTTTGACAAAAGTTATTTAACTTCTGGAGCTACTGGAAGATGTGGTGCTGGAGTTAGACAGCAATGGGGTACTGAAATGAATTGCCGTATTGCTAAGGCTAGTATTGAGTTCTTTGAGACGGCAAACGAGGAATTACAGTATGATGGAGATATTGAGTTTAAACAAGAAGGGTATCTTTTACTAGCATCTACAGAAAAAGAAAATGAACAATTCAAGAAAAATGTCAAGTTACAAAATAGTTTAGGTATTAATTCACGAAAAATCACTTTGGATGAAGCTAAAGACATAGTACCATATCTAAATACTAAGAACCTTGTAGGAGCTGCATATTGCCCTACAGATGGTCACTTGAATCCATTTTTGCTGACTGATGCCTATTATAAAGCTGCAAAACGTTTAGGCGTAAAGTTTTATATGGGAACTGAAGTAAAGGATATTGTTGTTAAAGATAACAAAATCAAAAAGGTGATTACAGATGAAATGGAAATTGAGACTAATGTAGTTGTTAATGCTGCAGGTGGTTACTCGAAGGATGTTGGACAAATGGTTGGTCTAGATATACCAGTATTTAGTGAAAATCATGAAATATTAGTAACAGAACCAGTAGAAAAGACACAAGGACCAATGGTGATGAGTTTTTCTTTAAATATTTACTGCCAACAAACACCTCATGGATCATTTATTATGGGTCGTGGGGATAAGGAGAAAACTCCTGGTTATAATATTGAATCAACTTGGAAGTTCTTGGATAGAATGGCCGACACTGTAGTTAGTATACTTCCTCCAATTGGCGAGCTTCGTGTTGTAAGACAGTGGGGTGGGTTATATAATATAACTCCTGATAAGCAACCAATTTATGGTAGATGTAATATTGATGGATTTTATATGGCTGTTGGATTTAGTGGACATGGATTTATGTTTGCACCTATGACTGGTCTTCTAATCGCAGAACAAATTATGGGTGAGGAAAACACTATTGATATTAGTAAATTAAGTTTAGACAGATTTTCAAAAGGAGAACTATTCTTAGAACCTTCTGTTGTCTAGGAAAGGATTATTATGAAAATACTTAAATTTGAAAAGGAACTATGTATAGGTTGTCACGCCTGTGAAGAAGCGTGTAGTGAACTATACTTTAAAAGTTCTGATATTAAGAAAGCTAGATTGAAAATTACGGAAGTTGTTGATGACTTTAATATTTTTAGTGGATGTAATCAATGTGGTGAATGCGTAAATGTGTGTCCTGAAGGAGCACTATATCAAGCAAAAAATGGTGTTATTCGTATGAAAAAGGATTTATGTGTTGGTTGCATGATGTGCGTTGGATATTGTGACGACTTTCATTATCACGATGACTACGTTGAGCCATTCAAATGTTTATCATGTGGAGCATGTGCAAGAAAGTGCCCGACAGGCGCGTTAAGTATGATTGATGTGGAGGTAAGTTCATGAAACTATTAGCTGAATACAAATATAATCCAACAGAAATTGTTAAAGGATATAACGATCGTTCATTAAAGATCGATATAAGTGATCTTGCTATTTCAGAAAAAGAAATTCCTCAACAAATGAAAGAAAAATTCATTGGAGGAAAAGGATTTGGTTTGAGATACCTGTGGGATGCAGTAACTCCAGAAACAAAGTGGAACTCGCCAGAAAATGAAATTGTTATTTCTAGTGGGCCAGTTGGAGGTATTACTCAGTATCCAGGGAGTGGTAAATCACTAGTTGTATCATTAACTCCACTTAACGATACACCAATGGACAGTAATGTTGGTGGTCATTTTGGTCCTTTACTTAAGTTTGCTGGATTTGATGCTTTAGAGATTATCGGTAAATCTGCTAAGGAATTAATTGTATACATTGATGGCAATGAAAATATCGTAAAAATATTCGAATCTGATATCGATAAAATTGATTCACACGAACTTAGTGAAGAACTTACTGATAGATTTGCTGCAGATGAAATCGATAAGAGGAATTACTCAATCGTATCGACTGGCTCAGCTGCAAGATATTCAAACGTAGCGATGCTTAATTTTACTTTCTACGATGTTAAAAGACAGAAAGTTCGCTTGAAGCAAGCTGGTCGTGGTGGAATAGGAAGAGTATTTAATGATAAAGGTTTAAAAGCATTAGTAGTAAAATATGCGGGAGTAAAAAGTGATCTTAATAATCCAGCGAACATTGCGAAGATTAACAGAGCAGGTATTAGGATTCATAAAGAGATTAATCGTTTTGACACAGCTCAAAACAATATGCGTAAAATTGGTACTGCTAATATTATTGAGGTAATGAATGATTATGATTTATTACCTACTCATAACTTTAAATTTGGTGCCCATGAGGACGTAAAGTATATTGAATCAAAAGTATTCATCGAAAAATACATCACTCAAGATGTACCTGATGGTTGCTGGCACGGATGTTCACTATCATGTGCGAAAGCTGCTGATGATTTTGAAATAATGACAGGACCATATAAAGGGCAAAAAGTTATTGTTGACGGACCAGAATATGAAAATGCAGCAGCATTAGGCTCTAATATAGGTATTTTCTGTCCTCGTACTATTTTGGAATTGAACTTCTATTGTGATACATATGGGATAGATACAATATCATTTGGTACTATGGTTGCTTTCGCAATGGAATGCTATGAAAGCGGAATATACACTAAAGAAGATACTAATGGACTTGAACTTAACTTTGGCAATATCCCACATACACTAGAACTTATACACCAAATAGCTAGCGGAGAAGGATTCGGTAAAATTGTTGGTATGGGTGTTAAGTATATGAAGAAGTACTTCATTAAGAACTTCAATGCTGATCCTGAATTTATGTTTGATATTGGTATGGAACAAAAGGGTCTTGAGTATTCAGAGTACTTATCAAAAGAGTCGTTAGCTCAACAAGGTGGATATGGATTAACAAATAAAGGTCCACAACATGATGAGGCATGGCTAATCTTTATGGATATGGTTAATAATCAGATTCCTACCTTTGAAGATAAAGCTGAAGCATTACATTATTTCCCAATGTTTAGAACTTGGTTTGGATTAGTAGGATTATGTAAACTTCCGTGGAATGATATCACTCCACAAAGTAATGCTACTAGTAAAGAACCTGCGAAAATGCCTGAACATGTTCAGAATTATGTTGATATTTACAATGGTGTTACGGGTAAAGATGTGACTATTCACGATATGATAAAAGAATCAGAAAGAGTTTATAATTTCCAAAGAATCTTTAACATTCGAATGGGCTATGGTAAAAGAATAAATGATAAAACACCATATAGATCAATGGGACCAGTAACTGAGGAAGAGTATTTGTCAAGACAAGATAGATACGACAAACAACTAGAGGAACTTGTAGGATTTGATGTTTCCAAGTCTACTCAAGAGAAAATGAAGGCACTACGTGAGTATAGAGAAAATCAATATGAACTTCTTACAGATGCAGTATACAAACGTAGAGGTTGGTCAAAGAATGGAGTCCCTACCATTGAAAAGTTAAAGGATCTTGAAATGGATTTACCTGAGTTGATTGAGGTTGTTAAGGAACATTTGTAATGTATAAATTGAATGATAGAGATGAGAAATATGTAAATGGTATTACTATTGCGGATGTAATAAAAGAAAAGAAGTTTACATATAAAAAACTCATCGTAAAAGTTAATGGGAAATTTGTTGATCCTATTAATTATGATAATTATATAATTCGAGACGGTGATGATGTTAAAATACATCATTTACTAGCTGGTGGATAAAAGACTAAATAATTTAGTCTTTTTTTATTGACATGCATAATTTAACAGTGTATACTGTGTATGTGATATATATACAGTATGCACAGAAGGAGGTAAGCATGAATATACTTAATGTAAATGGATTGTGTAAAGAATACGAGAAGTTTCAACTGAAAGATGTATCATTTTCATTGGACTCAGGTTATATAATGGGATTCATTGGCAGTAATGGTGCTGGTAAAACAACTACACTAAAATCCATAATGAATGTTGTTAAACCAAGTAAGGGAGACGTCTCAATATTTGGAAAAAACTTCATTGAAAACGAGATTGAGCTAAAACAAGATATTGCCTATATGTCTGGGGATTTCAATCACTATTCTAAAAAGAAACTGCGTGTAATTACAGATGTAGTCAAGAGATTTTACAGAGACTGGAGCGATGAATTATATAGTGAACTTATAAATAGATTCGATCTTGATGAGGAGAAAAGAGTTTCTGAATTATCACAAGGGATGAAAGTAAAATATGCCCTGGCTTTGGCGTTATCCCATAAGGCTAAGTTAATTATCCTAGATGAACCTACAACCGGTTTGGATCCTGTCGCTAGAGATGATTTATTGGAATTATTTCAGGAACTAATCGAAGAAGGAAACAGAAGCATTTTGTTTTCAACACACATAACTACGGATCTAGAAAAATGCGCTGATTATATTACATATATAAGAGGTGGTGTAATCATAGAAAGTATGAGCAAGGATGATTTGCTTGCAGAATACCGAATCGTGAAAGGCGCTATGGATCAAATTATTGATTTTAAAAGAAAAGTGATTTCATATAGAGAAACATCATTTGGTATTACTGGTCTTATTAAAACAAAAGATCTTCCTGTTAATAGCAAGGTAGAGACTGAAACACCTACTATTGAAGACATTATGATTTATTATGCAAAGGAGGAAAGAAAATGAAAAATCTTTTAATAAAAGAATTTAAGTTATCAATAAACCCATTCTTTCTAATATTACCAATATTAGTAGGGGCATTGATACTTATTCCACAATGGCCTTATTTCTTTGCATTAATGTACTTTGGGTTTATCACGGTGCCGAATGTATTTTCCGTAAATAACACATATGGTGACATTCAGTTTTCTGCATTGCTGCCAATTAGAAAAAGAGACATAGTTAAGGCAAGATTCTTATCAATTATAATTCTAGAGATAATTCATATATTGTTTGCCATTGTATTTGCGATAATAAATGTGAAGCTATATAAAACAGGGAATTTCCTACTTGATACGAATTATGCATTTTTTGGATTTGGATTCGCAATGTACGGAGTATTCAATTTGGCATTCTTCCCAAGATTTTATAAGACAGCTCATAAATACGGTTTAGCGACAATACTAGGTTCAATTACATTCTTGTTATTCGCTGGAGGGGTTGAAACATTGATTTTGACAGTTGATCCCTTGAAAAAGGTTCTTGATGGATTCCCATCGGATCTTACATGGCAGTTTGTTACACTAGGTGCTGGAATTATAATATTTATGATAACTACTCATATAGCATTCAAAATATCCGCCAGTCGATTCGAAAGAGTTGATCTATAATGAAAATCACAATTCTTAACACTTCAAGTAAACCAATATATCAACAAATATTTGAGCAAATTAGCTCTCAAATTATCAATGGTGAATTGCGAGAAGAGTATAATCTTCCATCAATTAGAACCGCAGCTAAAGAGTTAAGAGTAAGTGTAATTACAGTTAAAAAAGCCTGGGAGGAGTTAGAAAGAAGTGGCCTAATATATACACGAGCAGGAAAAGGATGCTTTGTATCAAGGTTCAAATCTGGGGAACTTTCAAGCAAGAAAACTAGTTTAGTCAAAAACCAACTATTAGAAGACTTAAAATACTATAAAGAACTTGGATTAACATACGATGAATTAGTTGAAATGATAAAGAACATGTATTGATAATTACTACTCCTACTGTGGAGTAGTTTTTATTTAGCACAATTAACTTTATAGTAAACCACATCTCGTGTATAATTGAACTGGAGGAATTTATGGAAAATTTATCGCAATCAATAGAGGACTATTTAGAGTCATTACTAAAACTTGAATCAAGTAATGGAGTAAGGATAACTGACCTTGCTAATTTTATGGAAGTGTCAAAGGCAAGTGCCAATGATGCAGTCGGAAGACTTAAGAAATTAAACTATGTCTCTCAAGAAAGATATGGTAATATATTTATTACTGAATCAGGAAAAAAGATTGCTGAAAAGATAATGGAAAAACACAATGTACTAACAAGATTTCTCCACGAACATTTGAAGGTTTCAAAGAAAAATGCTGAATTAGACGCTTGTCAAATTGAGCATATAATCAGTGATGAAACATACAAAAAAATAAAGAAGATCCTTAAATAGTTTTATTGTATGCATTGTTCCAAAGTGATATAATTATACAAATTGAGGTAATTATGAATAATATTGTAAAACAACTTAAAGATATGTTTATACAGAGAAGAACATATAGGAAATTTCTAAGCGAAGATGTTCCTCTAGAAGTTATTACTGATTGTATTGAAATTGCTGTTCAAGCACCCAGTGGTGCAAATCAGCAACCATGGACTTTTTGTGTTGTGAAAGACGCTGAATTAAAGCAAAAAATCCGTTCTCATTCGGAATCGAATGAAATGGAGTTTTACGACAATCCCAAGTTGGGAGAATGGCATGAAGACCTTGTAGATTTAGAGGTTGATACTTCTAAGCCCTTCTTAACTGATGCTCCTTACTTAATATGTGTATTCTATCATCGTGCTACTCCAGAAGGAAAATCTACATATTATGCTTCTAAAAGTACAGGACTAGCAACAGGTATGTTAATATCCGTCTTACATCAAATAGGACTTAGTTCATTAACATACACTCCTCAAAACATGGACTTTTTGAATGGATTACTTAGGCGTCCAAATTATGAAGTACCGTATTTGATATTAGTAGTTGGAAAAAAAGATAAAACCTATAAACTACCTAGAATAAAAAGAAAAAGCAAAAATGAAACAATCAAAATATATGAATAGGGTGATATTATGAATTTTAGAATACATTTCTTTACCGATCGAAAAAATAAAATTTCAGTTAAACGTATATACGAGTTCTTTGATAAGGAAATTTTTGTTTACTCACAGAGAACTAAGTACGTATTATTTAGGTATGAAAATCATGCTTTAGATAATAAGGCTAGTTTCGTATTTACTCAGTACAATGTTATCTCGAACATCTATACATTGAATCCTGGGTTTAAGAATATCGACCTATTTGTCGAATTTCCCTTGATAATCTCTGATTACTATTTAGATAACATTATGGATATAGTTGAGAGATTGGCTAAGATGTTTGATTTATATTATTATATGGAATTGAATCAAGATATAATGCCATTTGAGCGAGAAGTCATAGTTGATAAGATTCTTGATTATAGAGATCGAACTTTGGCATTTGAGGAAATAACAAAGACCAGAGGAAAATTTTTTGCTGACTCTGATAAACTTGCAGAAATTTGTGAGTATCAAGAAAAAACGGGAACCCTTTCAGATTACTTCCAAGGCAAAATTGATGTGAATAAGTATATCGTGATGAGAAATCTAGAGACTGATGAATTAGCATTATCTATAGTATGGGACATCAACAATCCAACGATATTTCCTAAACACATCGATTATGTTCATGTAATATTCGAAGATAACAAATTACCTGCTTTAATACCAGCAAAAGATGTTATTTCGAGAATTCACAGGTTCTTAGCATTACTACCGAAATTTGTCGATGGTACAAGGGTATTAAAACCTGGTTCCTTTATAAGAAAAGCTAAAAAAGTTCAAGGGCGACTAAAAAAACTTGTGATTGATGATGAAACATTTGAAGTCGTTTCATTAAATGATATCATTGATGAGAGGTTGAAATTTAATGAATAAATATATAGATCATACGTTGTTAAAAGCAACTGCAACGAAGGCTGAAATCGAAAAGATATGTGAAGAAGCTATAGCACATTCATTTAAATCAGTTTGTGTCAATCCACATTTCGTATCCTATGCGAAGGAACTCTTGAGGGATTCTGATGTTTTAGTTTGTACCGTTATTGGTTTTCCATTGGGAGCTAATACTACTGAAGCAAAAGCATTTGAAACGATGGATGCCGTTAGAAATGGCGCTGACGAAATTGATATGGTTATAAATGTTGGAGCACTTAAAGAAGGCAATTATGATTATGTCCAAAATGATATTGCTGAGGTAAAAAAAGCTGCAAATACTTTACTCAAGGTTATTCTAGAAACTTGTTACTTAACAAATGAGGAAATAGTTGTTGCTTGTAATCTAGCGAAACAGGCTGGAGCTGACTTTGTTAAAACATCGACTGGATTCGGTACTGCAGGAGCAACAGTCGAACATGTGTCACTTATGAGAAAGACCGTGGGAGAAAAAATGGGGGTTAAAGCATCAGGTGGAGTAAGATCATTTGATGACTTAACAAAGATGATTCAAGCAGGTGCTACAAGAATTGGTACTAGTAGTGGAGTTAAGTTAATGAATAAAGAAGAGGCTAATACTGATTATTAGGAGGATTTATGATACCAACTGCACATATAGAAGCAAAAAATAAAAATGATATTGCTAAAACCGTTTTAATGCCTGGTGATCCCTTGAGAGCTCAATTTATTGCTGATGAGTTTTTAGATGATGTGGTTCAGTTTAATAATGTTCGTGGTATGAGCGGTTTTACTGGTACATATAAAGGTAGAAGAATTTCAGTTATGGGCTCAGGAATGGGTATGCCAAGTATTGGTATATATTCATATGAATTATTTAAGTTTTATCAGGTTGAAAATATTATAAGAATTGGGTCATGTGGAGCTTATACAAAGGATCTTGATTTGTATCAAGTTATCTTAGTCAATGAAGCTTGGAGTGAGAGTTCATTTGCTAATACTCAGTCGGGCGAGGAATCAAGTATTTTGAAGTCAAATAAGGAGTTGACTGACATATTAGAAAAACATGCAAACAAGCTTAATATAAATGTAGTAAGAGAAAGAATTCATTCATCAGACGTATTTTACAGAGAAAATTTCAATGAATATATTAAAATTCAAGAAGAGACTGGAGCAGTAGCTGTTGAAATGGAGGCATTTGCACTATTCCATAATGCCAATATAACAGGTAAACGAGCTGCTTGCCTGTTAACTGTTTCTGATAATCTTGTTACTAAAGAGGAGACCACATCTGCTGAAAGACAAACCGCTTTTACAAATATGATGAAAATTGCACTTGAAATGGCTGAATAGATGACTAGGGACAGATGTCCCTATCTTTACGGAAGGATATGATTATGTCAAACATACACAAAATTGAAGCAAGTAAGTTCAAAACTAATACAATCTCAATAAGGTTTGCTACAAAGCTTACTAGAGAGAATATAACATCGAGGGCATTGCTCCCATCGATTCTTTACTCAGGATGCAAGAAGTATCCTACAAAAAGATTGCTAACACTTGAGTTAGAAAAATTATATGATGCCTCTATCGGTTTTAGCATGACAAGACTAGGAGCTTTATCGGTTATTAGTATTGATATAATCTACATTAGCGATAGGTATCTGCCTAAGTCAATTGAAGATAGGATAATTGATTTGCTTGAGGATGTTATCCTTAACCCACTGGTTGACGAAAATGGATTTATGAATGAGAGACTACAGGAAGAGAAGAGATTGTTGGAAGAGACTATAAAATCGATTGATGATGATAAGACTGATTATGCGCTGAAGAAACTTAAGGAGCATATGTACAAGGATGAAAACTTTGGCATTTTGGGCACTGGATATATTGAGGATTTTTCAACTATTACAACGAGTTCACTTTATGATGAATATGTGAATATGATTAATTGTGATTTTGTTGATGTTATCGTTTCGGGAGATGTTAATACTAATAGACTTGAAAGGTTATTCTCAAACTCAGTCACAACTGTTAGACCTAACTATGAGTTTCAGGATAATAAGGATGTAATCGAATATACGGTTTACAACGAAAGACAAAATATAAAACAATCTAAACTAAATATAGGATACAGGTGTGGGATTACTCAAAAGGACGATGAATATTTTGCCATGGTTGTACTAAATTCTCTCCTTGGTAGTGCACCGAATAACATACTTTTTCAAACGGTAAGGGAAGAAAACTCGTTATGCTACTATATTCGAAGCTCATATTTGCCTTTTAAGGGTACAATTCATATTTATCTAGGTATAAAGAACGAAAACTACAAAAAAGCCTTAGAACTAATTAGTGCGCAGATTTTGCGACTTGTAAATGGTGATTTCTCAGAAAAACTCCTTATTAATGCTAAAAAGTATTTGATAAATAACTATAAGGAATTGTTCGATAGACAGATGTCAATAGTTAGCAAAGCTTATTATGATGTATATTTACAGAGAAATATATCATTTGATGATATGATAAAAAGAATTCAAGACATTTCTAGGATAGACATTATGGAAGCTGCTAAAGCAATAGTTGCCGATACTGAATTTTACCTAATAGGAGCAGAAGATGAATAAAAAATACTATGAAAATGTTGATGAAACTCTTTACAGTCAGAAACTTGATAATGGATTAGAACTTTTCATCCTGCCTAAGAAAGATTTTAGCAAGACATTCGTCTCACTTTCTACAAGATACGGCTCGATACATACTAAGATGAAAGTTAACAACCAATTGGAGGAATATCCTGCGGGTATAGCTCATTTCCTTGAACATATGCTTTTTCAAAGTGATGAAGGAGATGTAACGGATAAATTCGCTGAGTTCGGTGCTAATCCCAACGCTTATACAACGTATAACATCACAACATACTTGTTTTCTACTACTTCAGAAGTTAAAACCGGAATTGAACTTTTACTTGATTTTGTTCAAGTGCCAGCTTTTTCTAAAGACCAAGTAGAAAAAGAGAAGGCAATTGTGGTAGAGGAAATTAAAATGTATAACGATATTCCTGAAGTTATATTGTTCAATGAAGCATTACGTAAACTTTATAGAAATCATCCTATTAGAGATGACATCGCTGGAACGATTGAGTCAGTTAACAAAATCAATATTGATAATTTAATGAAAGCTTACAAAGCATATTATAACCCAGGCAACTTAATATTATTTGTTTGTGGAAACATTGATCCAGGAGAAATCTATAGTCTTGTTGTTGCAAATCAGGAAAGAAAATCAATTGAAAGTGTTGATGTTGTTCCAATAATTACAAAAGAAGGCTCATATTTATCGGAGAGACATAACATAAACATAGATAATTCCTTCCCCAAAGCATTACTTGGGTATAGATTTGATAGTAATTATACCGATCTAGCACGCAGCAAGATTAGTATGATTATTTATCTTGAGGTTCTTCTTGGTAGAAGTTCTAAAAACTACGAGATACTTCTTAATGAAAAATTGATTAACTACTCTTTTGGTGTTATACCTTATATTGATAGTGAGTTCTTTTTAGTATTAATTGGAGGAGATTCGAACAATCCAAATGAGCTTCTAAATAGATTATCCGATATTATGCGTTCTGAAATTTCACTTGATGAATATAAATATTTAAAGCAAAAGTATTATGGAAGTTTACTACAAGTATTCAATTCACCTGAGGCAATTGCATCGGAGTTCGTTGGATATCATACATCTGGAATTGATTTTTTTGAAATAATCGACATCATTGATTCACTATCATTCGAAGAAGTAATGGGAAATAGAGACTATTTCCTAAATCATGAGTCAATTGGAATAACTATAAATGGAAAATAGACAATTTGTCTATTTTTTTTATGAAATATACATAAAAGATGCAATTTAAAACTGTTTATCGTGTTTGATTTGAGACTAATATCTAAAATAACATTATTTCCTCAAAATAATAACGATAATCCACCTTTGATGAAAACTGAATACCGTAATATAATGTGGATACACCGGTGAAGGAAGGGAGCTGATAGAAATATTAAATCAGGTTATCTTAGTTGGGAGATTAGTAAAAGATCCAGAACTTAAAGAGACCAAGGATGGAAAAAGCGTTTCTAATATAACGCTTGCAGTTCAAAGAAATTTTAAAAACGGTCAAACTGGAGAATATGATACTGATTTTTTAACATGTACACTATGGGAAGGAATCGCAGAAAGAACTTATGAATACTGTAAAAAGGGATCTACAGTAGGTGTTAAGGCGCGACTTGCAATGAATAAGTTCTATTATGATGATGATTCGTATTTTACTTACCCAGAAATAATCGCTGAAAAAGTAACATTTATCAATCTTGGAAAGAATTGATCTACAAATACCATATGCCACCCACGGGTGGCATTTTTATATACAGATTTGTGAATTTGTATAATGACATGATTATATACTTTATGATACTCGATAATTCGTGATATAATTTTTTAGAAGAAGGTGGTTTGATGAGGCAATATTTAGATTTTTTACAACATATAATAGATAATGGAAAGAAAAGATCGAATAGAACTGACATTGATACAATCTCAACGTTTGGCTATCAGATGCGTTTTGACTTGTCTAAGGGATTTCCTTTAGTAACTACAAAGAAGACACATCTTAAATCAATAGTACATGAGTTACTATGGTTCATAAGAGGGGAAACGAACATTAAGTATTTAGTGGATAATAATGTTAATATTTGGAATGATTGGCCATACGATAGATATATGAATAGTTTATCTTATCAAGGTGAGAGTATGAAGGAGTTCGTCGATAAGATAAAACATGATGGTGACTTCGCCCAACAGTGGGGTGAGTTGGGTCCGGTTTACGGTAAGCAATGGCGTGAGTTTGAATCCTCAACAGGGACTGTCGATCAGTTGATGCGAGTTGTTGATAGTATTAAAAATGACCCAAAATCAAGAAGGCATATAGTTAATGCGTGGCACGCTGCAAAGGTAGATGAAATGGCTCTACCTCCGTGTCATACTATGTTTCAGTTTTATGTAGAGGATGATAAACTCAGTTGTCAGTTATATCAAAGAAGCGCTGATGCGTTCTTGGGAGTTCCG